>ERZ1740067.228-NODE-228-length-46953-cov-42.843000_pt1 | contig 46953 bp, 41 predicted proteins | sample MGYA00581736_ERZ1740067 | MGnify/ENA primary metagenome ERZ1740067 (study PRJEB43018, sample SAMN04849236) | marine metagenome | isolation source: floating plastic debris | place: Pacific Ocean | collected 2008-08-27 | study: EMG produced TPA metagenomics... | reverse complement strand
CAAATTCCGGGGCGTTCGGTCCCTCAAAAATCATTCATACCACCTCCTTCTGTTGCTTGTTAGCTAATTCGCTTGCTTATCATTTGCAAGCTAATTATAAAGGCAGGTGGTAATTGCCGTGAGGGGGGTATCGTGTTCAAACGCACCATCTACTCAGAGGAACACGAGATGTTTCGCGCCACAGTGCGCCGTTTCGTCGAGGCAGAGATTGTTCCCCATCACGGCCAATGGGAAAAGGAAGGCCGTGTTAGCCGCGATGCCTGGCTCAAGGCCGGTGAACATGGGCTGCTCTGCGCCGCGATGCCCGAGGAATACGGGGGGGCCGGAGCGGATTTTCTGGCCTCGATGGTTGTTCTGGAAGAGCTGGCGCGCGTCGGCGCTATGGGTCCAGGATTCAGCCTTCACTCAGATATCGTGGCCCCCTACCTGCTGTTCTACGGTTCTGAAGTTGTAAAACAAGAATGGCTGCCGAGAATGGCCGCCGGTGAGGTTATCGGCGCCCTAGGCATGACAGAACCCACGGCTGGTTCCGACGTACAGGGGATCAAGACAACCGCCATCCGCGATGGCGACGACTACGTTATCAACGGCCAAAAAGTGTTCATCACCAATGGGGGCAACTGTGATCTGCTTGTGCTCGCCTGCAAAACGGATCCGTCAAAGGGCGGCAAAGGAACTTCACTGATCCTCGTGCCCGCCGACACGCCTGGTTTTCGCAAAGGCAACAGGCTTTTGGAGAAAATTGGCTGGAAGGCTCAGGACACGGCAGAGCTTTTCTTTGACGACGTGCGCGTCCCGGTTGGCAACCTTCTTGGCGTGGAGGGACGCGGCTTCGCGCAGATGATGGAACAGCTACCGCAAGAAAGGTTGATGCAATGCGTGCGGGCCGCGTCTAGCCTGGAGGCTGCCATTGCTTGGACCACGGAATACGTGAAAGAACGCAAGGCCTTTGGCGGAAAAATCGCCGACTACCAGAATACGCGCTTTCGTCTCGCCGAAGCGCAGGCTGATGCAGTCATGTTGCGCATCTTTGTAGACCGGTGCCTTGAGGCCCATGAAGCGGGCGAGCTTGATGCGGTCGACGCGGCCATGGGCAAGATGCTGTGTTCCGAGACGCTCTGCCGTCACCTCGATGCGCTCCTCCAGCTGTTCGGCGGTTATGGTTATATGTGGGAGTATCCTATCGCCCGGGCCTGGGCCGATGCCCGCGTTGGCCGCATCGCGGGGGGCACAGGAGAGATCATGCGCGAGATCATCGGACGGTCGCTCCTCGGGCGCACGTGATGCAGCTCTTCGATCTTATCGAAAAACAAGCCTTTCACACCCCTCAAAAGGCTGCCACGACGTTCGAAGGCCGGACCCATGACTGGGTCACCTTTCGGGACAGGATCGCGGGACTGGCGGGCGCCCTCGCTGCGCGCGGCGTCAAATCGGGGGATCGGGTTGCATATCTCGGACTGAATTCGCACTGGTTGACCGAGACCTACTTCGCGCCCTCCTTGCTTGGGGCTCTCGCCGTGCCGCTGAACAACCGACTTGCCCCTGCGGAAATCGAGGTCATCCTGGACGATTGCGAGCCCAAGGCGCTTATCTGCGACCGTCATTTAACCCCCATGGCAGAGACCTTTGCCGCGAAAGTGCAAACACTGATCTCGGCTGACTGGGCGCCCGTTAAGGGGATGATAAGTTACGAAGATCTTCTGGCCGAAGCCGCACCCCCGCCCACGGGGCGAGGGTCCACAGATCAGGACAGCATGATCGTTTTCTATACCTCGGGTACAACCGGGCGGCCAAAAGGTGTGATGCTCTCACACACCAATATGCTGACCAACGCGACCGGGACCAGTGCGGCCTATGGGTACACCGACAAGGACAAACTCCTCATTTCCGGCCCGCTTTTTCATCTTGCAACAGGAAGCCGCGTCTTCTCTGCTGCGCTCTGCGGTATTCCGATGGTCATACAGCCGAAATTCGACGTCGAAACACTGATGCTACTTATCGAAGCCCACGGCGTGACCACCACAACGCTCGTGCCAACGATGTTTCAAATGATGCTAGATCATCCGCGTTTTGCCGAATTTGACCTCGGTTCATTGAGAATGCTCAGCTATGGCGGGTCGCCGATGCCCCTGGGTTTGATGGAAAAGCTGCTTGAGGCCTTTCCGGGCGTCACCTTCAGCCAGGGCTATGGCATGACAGAAGTCTCGCCCGTTATGTCGGTTCTACCGTCCTCCGATCACAATCATCAGGACGGGCGCTACCCTAAGCTTTCCTCCGTTGGTCGCCCCATGTCATATTGCGATGTGCGCATCGTGACGCCGAACGATGACCCGGTCAAACCCGGAGAAACTGGTGAGATCATTGTGCGTGGGCCCAATGTTATGAATGGATACTGGAGACGGCCCGAAGAGACAGAAGCAGTCCTGCGCGACGGTTTCTACCATACCGGCGATGCAGGATGGATGGACGCAGACGGCTACCTCCACCTAGCTGGTCGCACGAAGGAAATGATCATTACCGGGGGCGAAAACGTCTACCCGATCGAAACCGAAAACTGCCTCTCTCAGCATGACGCCGTCGCAACCGCAGCGGTTCTGGGTTTGCCTGACCCGCAGTGGGGAGAGCGCGTTGTGGCCGCTGTCACACTCAAAAGCCCGGTCGGCCCGGAGGACCTTATCGCTCACTGTAAGGCGCGCATCGCGGGCTACAAAGTGCCCAAAGCTGTGTACATCTGGAAAAGTGATCTGCCACTGACCCCGGCCAACAAGACCGACAAGACAGAAATCAAAAGGGTGCTTATGTCATGACAGACCCCGTGACCCTGACCATCACTGACGGTATCGCCGTCATAACGCTGAACCAGCCAGACCGCCGGAACGCGCTGACCGTCGCTGTTAAGGAGAGCCTTGCGAGGATCAGCGCGCAACTCGCGCAAGATGAAATGCTAAAGGCCGTCATTTTAACCGGCTCGGGTGGGGTTTTCTGCGCGGGTGGCGATCTGAAAAAAATGTTGGAGCGCCATGCATCCGGTGAGGCCGCAGGCGCAGAGGACCAACTTGCGCGCATGAGAGAAACGCAAACTTGGTTCCGCACCCTGCGAGACTTGTCCGTGCCGGTCGTCACCGCAGTGGATGGGCCCGCATTTGGGGCAGGCTTTGGTCTCGCGCTCTTAGGCGACTTTGTATTGGCGTCCGAAAGGGCGCAGTTCTGCGCGTCCTTTGCCAAGGTGGGTGCTGTGCCCGATCTGGGTCTTATGTGGTCACTTCCGCGTGTCGTTGGGCTCCAGCGGGCGCGAGAACTGTTCAACACCGCGCGCACATTGTCGGCCGAAGAGGCCTGCCACCTCGGGATCGCGCTCGAAGTGCACCCGTCGCACGCACTCTTACCTCGGGCGATGGACATGGCGGGGCAGATGGCGCAGGCATCCCCTCTTGCCTTCCGGCTGACAAAGCAAATCTCGGCACGCGCAATGGAGTGCGACAGCGACACGATCCTAGAGCTAGAGGCCCAAGCACAGGCGGTGTGCCTTACAAGCAACTATCATCGCAACGCCATTTCACGGTTTGCCGAAAAGAAACCACCGCGCTTCAACGTCGAATAGCTACCAGCTGTCCTCGTTGGTCAGCACGACCGTCGCAGCGGCTGAGAACATCCCGCCCACGCCATGCACCATCGAGATCTTGGCGCCTTCCACTTGGGCGGGTGACACGCCGCGCATCTGCCGTACCCCCTCTTGAAGTGCGTACATGCCGTACATGCCCGAGTGCATGTAGCTCAAGCCGCCCCCATTTGTGTTGAGTGGCAACCGCCCTCCCGGTCGCGTGTGACCCTCCGAAATGAACGCACCGGCCTCGCCACGGTCCACAAAGCCCAGATCTTCCAAGCCGTAAATCGGCAGGTGTGCAAACGCGTCATAGATCATCAAGTGGTCGACATCGGTAGGCGTGATGCCAGCCGTCTCAAACGCAAGCTTGCCAGAGACGCGGAAAGCCTTGGATGAGGTAAAGCTCTCCATCTGGCTAACCATCGGCCCCTCGGCCCCTTCCCCGCCAGTGCCGCGCAGGTAAACCGGTTTGGCTGGAAAGTCCTTGGCGCGTTCGGCGGACGTCAGGATGAGTGCGCCCCCGCCATCGCTGACGAGACAGCACATGAGCTTGCGGAACGGATAGGCGATCATGCGAGAGCTGAGCACGTCATCCACCGTTATAGGGTCGCGGGCCGTGGCGCGTGGATGGAACGCCGCCCATTCGCGCTGCACGACCGCGACCATGGCCAACTGTTCTTCGGTTAGCCCGTCATCCTTCATCTTGCGCATGACCGGTAGAGTAAATCGCATAGGTGGAAAGAGCGGGCCATAGATTGCCTCAAACTCCTGCTGCTGCATTGACGGCATGATGGGGCGGTGCGACCGATGGTTGGACCGACCGCTTTCCCCATGCGTGATCAGAACGGTGGTGCAAAGCCCGGCCTGAATCGCCGCTGCGGCATGGCGCACCAAAGCAATGAAAGAACAGCCGCCAACAGATGTCCCATCATACCAGGTGGGCGATATGCCCAGATACTGATTGATTTCGGCTACGTCGTGGCCGCCCGTGGCAATGCCGTCGATATCAGCTGGTTTAAGCCCGCAATCAGCAAGCGCGTTGAGCGCGGCATCGGCATGAAGACCCACCTGCGATAATCCGGGCACTTTGCCGAGCTCCGTGGTTTCGGCGGCCCCCACGATGGCAATGGACGCGCGGCTCATTGCAACGACCCCAACGGGCGGAACTGCGGGATAAAAAACGCTCCACGGGCCTCGAAGGTCACTTCCAGCGGCATGTCCAACGCCAAGGCTTCCGGCTCTGGTGGGCAATCCACGATGTTCGCCAGCATTTTCACACCTTCATCCAACATCACAACAGCCACGACAAATGGCGGCTCATAGCCCGGCGTTGGAAGATGGGAAATTGTGTAGGAGTACAGACGCCCGAGTCCGCTGGCTTCAACGATCTCCACTGCGCGACCGCCGCAATAGGGGCAGAAAGGTCGCGGTGGAAAATAGTGCTTTCGACATTCTGTGCAGAACTGCAAAAGAAGCTTGCCTGCGGCCGCGCCATCCCAGAAATGTCGGGTTTCGGGGTAAATGGTTGGAACAGGTTTTTCTGTCATCAAAGGCCTCAATTCAAGCGGGCAAGCCCATGGGTGAACGCGATGGCGTCGCGCTCGAAGACACGGGCGCGAAAGCTGATGTCATCGCTATCTGTCCAAATCTCCCTATGGACGGTCTCTCCCGGTTCGGCGGGGGCAGCGAAGCGCACCAGTTGACGTGTCAGCGCTGCGAAATCACTGTCTCTGAGTGCCATTGGAATAGACCACGCAGCAATCCCCAGGGTGTACAGCCAATGCAGGATCGGGCGTTTAAAGCCCACCTTCATGGCCATGGCCAGGTCAATATGTGGCGGGTTCATGTCGCCGCTTAGCCGATAGATAAGCGCGCAGCGCAGAGATATGGCAAAGTCGTAGAGGGTATCAGGCGCCCGGTCGGGTAAGGTATGAACAGGCTTCAACGGACCTTGCAATCCACCAAAGTCACCATCGTCGCGCGCAAAGAGCGTGCTAGAAAACGTTACAAGATGAATACCGCCCGCTGAAGAGACCCTATGTTCGATATAGATCAGCGCCCCTTTGCCAGCGCTTTTGTCGACAAGGCCGTTCAGCCGTGGACGACCCACCATGCCCGCGGTAGTTGGCAAGGAGGTGTGGAGTGTGAACTCATGTTCTTTGTGCACGATCTTCTGCCATGCAATGCCTGTCGACGGATCCTGTGCCCAAAACGGAGTGTTACCCAGGAATTTCACAAATGACGGGAGTGCCGCAAAGGCATAAGAACCTTCATAGACGGCGCGTAGATGGCGTTTGTCCTCCGGTTCCCTAAGGCCAAGACCCAAATCATAAAGGGTGCAATCGTCTTCCGCATAGCCGCGCTGAACATCGGCGAAATCGCGCCCCGTAAGTTCATCGTAATTGATCATTCAGAGCGAACCTTTCTCACCGCTATATAGATAGCTAGCAAATAATCCGCAACCGAATTATCTTGATGGAGCCTCCCTTTTTGCCCCAGTGCTTCATAGGTGAATAATTCGTATCCGTATTTACTTTGTGAAACTTAGATAGCCTGCTAATCAGTTGCATACTATCTAATGGGAGGACTAAATGATAAACGAAGCAAATCGCGACCTAGACACAGTGGTCGCCGCGTTCAGCAGCGGCAAAGTGAACCGCCGCGACTTTATACGCAAAGCAACCGCCTTGGGTCTGAGCACCGGGATGGCAGGGGCGCTGGCCACCGCATGGTCGGGCCAAGTCCGCGCACAGTCGACAACGACCACGGACCAGCCAGCCGGCGAATTTGACTATATCGTCGTCGGATCCGGCTCAGCAGGGTCTGCCGCTGTGCACCAGTTGGCAAAGTCCGGAGCCAGCATTCTTGTTTTGGAAGCCGGGCGCAAAGACGATCTGGAAGAGGTGCACAACTCCGTCCTCTGGGGGGCCGCATTGGGCACCGATGCCACGAAATGGTTTCAGACTCTCCCGTCAACACACACGGACGGACGCGCACACCTTTGGCCGCGTGGCAATGTTCTCGGTGGCAGCTCCGCCATCAATGTAATGGTCTACGTTCGGGGTCACAAATCCGACTTTGACACCTGGGCGGAGATGGGCGCCACGGGCTGGAGTTTTGAAGATGTGCTCCCAACATTCATGGACATGGAGACGTTCGAGCCGGGCGGCGTGAACAGGGGTACCAACGGACCACTCTTCGTATCTCAACCAACGGAAGATAAGAAGCATCCAGGCGCGCAAGCCTTTATGGACGCAGCGACTGCCATGGGTTTCGCACCGACGGAAAGCATCAACTCAGAGCGGCTTGAAGGTCCAGCCTGGATCGACTTCAACATCAAAGATACGCGGCGCCAATCGTCATCAACGGCGTTCTTGGCTCCTGCCATGGCGACTGGAAATGTCACGCTGCTTACAGATGCCCCTGTTCAGAAACTGGATATCGAGGGTACGACCTGCACGGGCGTCACGTACCTTCACAACGGTCAACCCGTCTCCGTGAAGGCGGGCGCAGAGGTGATCCTGGCCGCCGGGGCCATCGATAGTCCACGATTGCTCATGCTGTCTGGCATAGGTCCGGCTGAAGACCTGAAAGCCGTGGGCATCGACGCCATCGCTGATCTGCCTGTGGGGCAAGGGTTGCAAGACCATATCCTCGGTGCCGGTGTGACAATCGAAACAAAGGGACCTGTACCGGTCTCTCAGTACAATCATTGCGAAGCGGTCATGTGGGAACGGTCGGATTCATCTATGCGCGCGCCAGACACAGTCGCGCTCTACGCGTCGGCGCCTTTCGTGTCCCAAGGTCACAAAGTGGAATTCGAGCATGCCTTTTCGCTTCTTTCGGGTGTCACAACCCCCGCTTCGCGTGGTTACGTGAAGCTCGCCTCATCCGACATCGCAGACGCGCCAATCATCGAAACAAACTATCTCGCAGAAGAGCAAGACTGGAAGTCCTACCGTGCCTCAACCGAGATCTGTCGCGAAATTGGCGCGTCTGAGTATTACAACGACGTTCGAAAGCGCGAACTTCTGCCCGAAAAGGACGGTGAACTCACAGAGACAGAGTGGCGCGAGTTTTTGGCAAAATCAGTCAACACCTACTTCCACCCGACCTCCACCTGCCAAATTGCCAAGGTGGTAGATCCAGAGTTGCGCGTTTACGGGATCGACCGGCTGCGCGTTGCGGATGCTTCGGTCATGCCAATCATCACGGCGACAAACACCAATGCCGCCAGCATGATGATCGGATGGCGCGCGGGCGACATGGTCGCGGGCAGCTAACAAAACAGGGCGCGCCGCATTCCGCGGAGCGCCCCAATCGTCAGGGTAACAAAACCGCTTTGACGACATCCCCAGTTTCAGTTGCGTGAATGGCCTCCTCAATCTGTGCCAGCTTGTAAGTCTTGATCAACTTGTCGAATGGAAAACGGCCGGTTTTCCAAAGCGCAACCAGCTCGGGTATGAAGCTTCGAGGCACGCTGTCGCCCTCTATGATGCCTCGAATGCCACGACCTGAGAGCAAAGTTCTAAGCTCCAGCGTCAGTTCGGCGCCGGGGCTGGGCACACCCAAAAGCCCAGCCATCCCTGTAAGACGCAAGCATTCAACAGACTGACGCACAACCGCCGGAACGCCCGTACAATCCAACGCGTATTGCGCACCATCACCAGTGATCTCCACGATGCGGTCCACGGCGTTTTCCAGGCTACCATTGATCGTATGGGTCGCCCCCATGTCTCTTGCGATTGCGAGTCGGCGCTCCACTACATCTACGGCAATGATTTCGGTGCATCCGACAGCACGCGCTGCCAGAACGGCCGACAACCCGACAGATCCTGCGCCAAAAACAGCGATTGAGGTACCCGCCCGACAAGCCAAAGCGTTCATCACAGCCCCGGCCCCAGTTTGGATGCCGCACCCGAGCGGACCCATGATTTCAATCGGCACCTCGGGGTCCACTTTCACTACACTTTCTTCCGGCGCGATGGCGTATTCGCCGAAAGACGATTGCGCAAAGAAATAGCTGCTAAGCTCCTCCCCCTGGTCATCTGTCAACGGGGTTGAACCATCGGGACGCCGACCACTGAAATTGCGCGCAAAAAACTGGTCGCTATACGCCGGTTGCCCGTTCATGCAGTTCTTGCACTGGCTATCGAACCCAAAAGACAGAACCACGTGATCCCCGGGTGCCACCGCTGTCACCTCTGCGCCAACCATGTGCACAATCCCCGATCCTTCATGCCCAAGCACCATTGGAAACGGGATCGGGTAGTTCCCACCGCGAACCACCAAATCGGTGTGACAAAGACCAACACCGGCAATCTTAACAATCACCTCATGCGGGCGCGGGGGCTCCATGTGGATTGTCTCAATTACAAAGTGGCCGTCCTTCTGGCGCAACACCGCAGCTTCATAGTTTTTCATAGGGTTCTTGGACCTCATTGACGGGGCCGCTATGGAGTGGAGGAAACGGTCCCACCTTGGCGTCGAACACGACGTGATCAGTTCATCGCGAAGATCGATTTATAGGTCTGGTAAGCTCCCATCGCCTCCGGGCCGAACTCTCGCCCGATGCCGCTTTGCTTGATGCCGCCAAAGGGTGATCCCACCGAAATCACATAGCCATTGAGGCCGATAGAACCCGTTTGGACCTTTTCAGCTACCGCCTTGGCATGGGCCTTATCCTTGCTCCAGACTGAACCGCCGAGGCCGAAATCGCTGTCATTCGCAATCTCGATGGCTTGCTCTTCACCCTCATATGGGATGATTGAGAGAACCGGACCGAATATTTCTTCGCGAGCGATAGTTGCCGTATTGTCGACATCGGCGAAAACCGTTGGCTCCACGAACCAGCCGCCCTGAGACGCACCGGGCCGCCGTCCGCCGGTAACCAGGCGGCCCTCGTTTTTGCCGATCTCGATGTAGCGCTCCACCCGTGCGCGATGCTCTTCTGAAGCAAGCGGGCCAACATGTGTCTCTGGATCCATGGCATCACCCACCTTGAGCGCACCAACGAAACCCGCCACCGCGTCGACAATCTCATCGTACCGGCTTTTAGGCGCCAGGATGCGCGTTCCGAGATAGCAGGTTTGTCCATTGTTGAGCAGACAGGCAGTCGGGATACCTTGAGTGAAGGTTTTCAGATCCGTGTCCTCGAGCAGGATCGCAGCAGATTTGCCCCCGAGTTCCAGTGTGACGGGGCGCAAAAGCTCGCCGCAGCGCGCAGCTATCTTGCGACCAGCGGCCGTCGATCCGGTGAACGCCACCTTGTCGATGCCCGGATGTTCGATCAGATATTGGCCAACCTCGCGATCCGCAGGAACCCAGTTTAGAACGCCCGCCGGAACGCCTGCCGCCAGGGCTGCCTCGGCCATCACGTAGCTATCGAGGACCGTACCAGGGGACGGCTTGATGACCATCGTGCAACCCGCAGCCATGGCCGGCCCCAATTTGACCAACGATAGATTGACCGGAAAGTTCCAGGGAATGATTGCAGCAACGACGCCGACCGGAAGGCGCTGGACAAAGGTTTCAGTACCGAATTGCGACGGGCGGACGTCTTCCAAGACCATCTCTTCCGCAAGATCCGCATAATAGTCCAGAATGTTGGGCGCGACGTCCCCTTCGAATGCTCCTGAAATAGAAATAGGCATGCCATTTTGCGTGCTGACGGCCTCGGCCGTTTGCGGGGCCCGCTTGCGCAGCTCTTCAGCAAAACGGCGCATGATGCGGGCACGTTCAGCAGGGGCCATCCCTGACCAATCCCCACCATCAAATGCCGCACGGGCCACCGTTACAGCAGCATCAATGTCTGCTGTGCCAGCCTCCGCAGTCAAACCTACGGTTTCGCCGGTTGAGGCGTTCTTGATCGTAAAATGGGCATTAGTGGCTGGTTTGGTCCATTGATTCCCAATGAAGAAACGGTCGTGCAGCATGTTTTTCCTCCCTTTTGCCCAAGAACCTCGGGCGCCTTTCCATCTCGTCTAATCGGCGAGCCAAGTTTACTTCGCTAGTAACTAATACATATACGAATTAATCGCAAGAGAATTTAATCTTTTGAGCGCGCTGGGGCATACTGGTTGACGCCATTCCGTTCGCATCCTAATTATAAACTGCATTGCGCATCATTTGACGCAAAGCAACAGAAGGACAACAAATGCCAGACACTGCGCTTGCCCCCATCGAAGACAGCCAGTCCGAGAACGAAGCGGGCCTGATCTTCCAGCATGTCGCTCGCCAAAGAATTAAGCTCTTGGATGCGTTCCTCGCACCCCACGGACTCACATCCGCTCAAGTCTATTTGCTGAACAGGCTTTTGCGGGAAGATGGGCGTACACAAGTTGAGCTCGCGGGGCTTTTGGGCATTGGCACTGTCGCCGTTAGTGGCATGGTCGACCGGCTCGAAGCAGCAGACTGGGTTGAACGTCGCCCAGATAGTAAGGATCGGCGCACAAAGCGCGTTTTCCTCAAAGCATCTGCAACGTCAAAAAAACACGTGCTGAGTGAAGCTGCGGCGCAGGTGAATGCACTGTCTTTCGAAAAGCTAACCGATGCCGAAGTCGATCAGCTTTTAAACCTTATGCGTCGTGTTCGAGGAAACCTAAGGGAAGCGTTGGCCGGAGAGATACCTCCGTTGGTACGGGGCTAGATTGTGCGTTTGACATCTTCCCAGTATCGCGCGCGCAATTCCCGTTTCTTGACTTTGCCCGCCTCGTCACGCGGAAAGCTAAGCCTTTCTTCGATGTGGCGCGGGACCATGTAGTTGGCGATCTTTGACTTTAGAAAAGCTGTAAGCTCCTGGGCATCTAGGCGGCAACCTGCCACCGGCTGAATAATCGCGGCGACGCTCTCTCCTGCCAAATCATCGGGAATCCCAAAAACCGCACAATCGGCCACTTCGGGATGCGCCAGGATGGCGGCTTCTATCTGAGCTGGATAGATGTTCACGCCATTCGAGATGATCATGTCTGTCTTTCTGTCACTTAAGAAAAGGTATCCATCGGCGTCGATGAACCCGACATCACCCATTGTCACGAGATCACCTGATCCTGCTTCTGCCCGCGCCTCTGCGCGGTTTAGATAGGTGAAATCAGGTAGATCGTCTCGGCGCCCGTAAATCTCACCGATCTCGCCGCGTGGGCATGGACTCCCCGTTTCATCCAGGACGGCGACACGCGCAGTCGCCACTGCTCGCCCCACAGTACCTGGGCGCGCCATCGCATCTTCACTTGAGGCAAACGTCACGGCCCCCAATTCGGTTGATCCATAGTATTCGTAAATCACCGGACCCCACCAATCGATCATTGCCGCTTTCAATTCCGGCGCACATGGCGCTCCCGCCACAACCACGTGCCGCAGGCTCGACACGTCGAAACGTTGCTTGACGTCTTCAGATAACCGCAAAAGCCTCTGAAACATCGCTGGAACGACGAAACTCGTTGTAACACCGTAAGTCTCAATGTCTCGGAGCATGCCCTCCGCATCAAACCTTGCCGGCAAAATGACACTTCCTCCTGACTTCAGTGTGCCATCCAGAAATCGATGCGCCGCTGCGTGATACAGAGGCGTGGCAAGCAGTGTTTGCGCATGACTGTCAAAAAAAGCGTCGTAGGCCACTCGCGCGGGCTGCGCAGTTCCCAGTCTCTGAACGCCTTTAGGGCGTCCGGTTGTCCCGGAGGTGTAGATTAGCGGGTATGGGCGCTTTTTTGACGGCACGGCGATCGGGTTTTGCTCCATGACCATCGACGACCAAAGCCGACCACTGTCGCAAGAAATCATGTGTTCAGGTGGGACAGAATAGGCCGCCACTATCGCATCTGGCGTTGGCAGAAGAAGCACGGTGAGCTTCTTTTTGAGGTCGTCCGGTAGCTCATTCTCAACAGCGATCCAAAGATCCATGTGAGCAATCAAGAATACTGCCCCACTATCCTCTAGGATAAAACTTATATCGGGTGCCTTAAGGTGCCAGTTGAGAGGCAGTGTCGCGGCACCTGCCAGACGTACGGCGTCGCTGACGGCTACAAACGCGACATCGTTCCGGAGAAGCAGAGCCACGATCCCACCAGTCGCTCCAAGTGCCGCTAGGCCAGCCGCGCCACGGGCAGCCTCGTCTGCCACGACGGCAAGTGTGTAGGTTTGTTCTGCAAATACGATCTGCGGCATCGGTATCCTCCTTCCCCCACCTAATAATTCGCTTGCTATCTATTTGCAAGTTTACTATTTGTCAGAAAGAGTGAGAATACCGCGCGTTTTGCGCAATGACCTTGGGCGAAGACTGGATGGCCATTGTTGAAAAAGTGAGTGATTTCCGAGACAGGCTTCAAAACTTCGCCTTCCCCGAAGTCGCGCAGAGTTATTCCACCAAAGACTGTATCCTTTATGCTCTAGGCATTGGGTTCGGCGAAGATCCGACGCATCGCGCTGAGCTTCCATTTGTGTTCGAAGAACCCACCCTGCACGTTGTCCCCTCAATGGCGGCGGTGCTTGCGAGCCCTGGTTTTTGGGCGAGGGATCCTGCGACTGGCATAGACTGGCATCGATTTCTCCATGCGGAGCAAGAGGTTGTCTTGCACCGTCAGCTCCCCACGGATGCAACCGTGCGCGCAAGAACCCGGATCACGCGTATTATAGACAAGGGTGAAGCGAAAGGTGCGCTCATCTATCTGGAGCGCGATATCGCGGACCAATTCGGAGCATTGGCCACCGTCAAAGTGGTCAATTTCGCACGCGGCAATGGCGGTTGCGGCGGAGACAATGGTCCGCAGCCCGCGCCCCATAAAATGCCGGTTCGCGCACCTGAGACCAAGTTCGAAACGCATACAGACCCACGCTCGGCGCTGTTCTATCGGCTGTCAGGAGATCCGAACCCACTGCATGTCGATCCGGACGTCGCCGCAGCAGCAGGATTTGAACGCCCAATTCTGCATGGGCTTTGCTCGTTCGGAATTGCGACGCGCGCAATTTTGGCGACCTACTGTGATTACAATCCCGAGCGCCTTCGCTCCATCAAATTGCGCTTTTCAAAGCCGGTCTATCCAGGCGAAACCATACGCGTCGAGATGTGGCGCGACGGATCTGAGGTTTCATTCCGCGCTACGGTCGCCGACCGAGGTGTCACGGCGCTTGATCACGGCTGTGCCCTTATCGATTGAGTAGCGCGCAGCAGTGTAACTTCGGACATGTTTTTTTACCAAAACGTTGTTGCGCCCCGAAGGCGTATTCATTGGCGGCAGCATAAATCACGCGAAGGGTGATGATTCTCCCCATGTTTGCCTGTCCTTACGCATTGGAGCGGAGCCATCCAGCTGACCCAGGAGTAAGCGGCCGAGCGGCTTGCAGCGCTGACGGATCAGAAGGATCGTCATGCGCAGAAATTCATTGACTTTTGGGGCGTAGCGCAACACGCGCGGGCCTTGGAATGGTTCAAACAAGCACGTGAAGAGCTAGGGGCAGCGACTGAATTCAAGAGTTATCCAGCGCCTGTTTGGGACGCTGGAGTGTTCATTCGGACCACCTATTTGGTGCAATCGCACCCTGAATGCCCGCAGCCGGACCCGTCTGGATGACCGTTGACACAATTGTCGCTGCAATAGTTGCGGTCGTCTTTCTTTATTGCTTCGTTAACGTCCACAATGCACAAGCAGCTGTTACAGGCACACTTTTGTTGTGTTACGGTTGGCATGGTCAATCTCTCTTAATCGGTGTGTTCATGATCATGCGTGAACAAGTGCTCGATCATAATGTTGAGCACAGAGTGCACGCAGGCGTCTGCCATCGTATAGAACACCTGCTTTCCACGCCGTTCCGATTTTAGGATGCGCGCAGATCGTAGAAGCCTAAGGTGATGGCTCGTGAGTGATGGCGAAGACCCCAATTTTTCCGATATCTCACCCGCAGATCGTTCTTGATCCATACAAGTGATCACAATCGACAAACGGGTCGGATCGGACAAAAGCCCGAACGTTTCCGCAAGCTCAATCGTTTGATCAGAATGGAGGTCTTGGTTGGTCATGACGAACGTTTGAACATTTATTGAATTGTTGTCAATTCATTTTATTGCCTGGCGCGCTTAGTGTCGCAACACTCTTGGGCCAAGGGTCGAAAAAGTCCTCACCAGCTTTCCAGGCGGCGATCTCCTCGTCTGTGCAAAAGCAGGATTGTAAAGCATCGACGAAGGCGTTTAGCTCCCGCTCGTCTCCGATCACGGTTAACTGGCAGCGCCGATCGCCAAAATCGGGATGTGCCTCTGAGAGTTTGGCGCGCATCGCCTCCTTTTCCCAGTCTGATAGGTTCAGGCTGTCATTCTCAAGCGTGCTGATCTTCCAATAGTTCACTATCTCCAGCCCGACGCTACCGCCGGTCTGGTTCCATAGCAGCATCAGGTCGTCGCGTGTCGGCAGCCAGAAGAACCCTTTGCTGCGATAAATCCCGATCCCGAGTGCTTTGGTATAAACATCATAGAGCCGCTGCGGGTGAAATGGACGCGGATCGCGCAGCACACGATTGCCAATCTTGTAAGTCTCAGGCTGTGCCATGCGCGCAGAGGTGTTCTCCGCCTCCCATGCGATCAATTCCTTTCCAAGCGCTTTGACCCTCTCATAGTCATAAAGTGGCATCGCCAGAATCTTCTCAAGGCTCAGGTTGCCCCATTGCATCGCCATTATGTCCGCACGCGGATTCAGAGGATGTACGGCTTCGGCCACCCGCTGCAGAACGTCACGGGAAACCTTGTCCGATTTGCTAAGCAGCAGGCGATTTGAGAACATGACTTGCTCAGCCAGCAAGTTCGCCACCCCCCGCCGCCCGACCCGCAAGTTTTCACTGGCTTCCGGATTTATAGCGCGACCAAGATCGTGGTCCTGCTGCAGCACCACCGAGTCCACGACTGACAAAAACCCGTGCAGACGCAGCTCTGGCATTTGTCGAACAGCCTCCAGCAAAGGCCAAGGATGGGTACTTCCAGAAGTCTCAATCAGCAGATGGGTGACATCCCCGTCGGCGAGGACCTTTTGCACAGCTTCGCGGAAGAGCGGCAGCCCTTCATCGCTGCTGATGCTTTTCCCCGGTATTGACGCGAAATGCTGGCTCCTACGCGAGATAACCTCACTCGTGTCAAGAACGGAACCATCCACATCAAGTGTACTCATTTCATTGACGATGACGCCCAGCGTCACGTTTTGCAGGTCCCGTGCCTGCACCAAGAGGCTTTGCATCAACGTGGTTTTGCCCGCGCCGAGAAAGCCGGTTAGAATTGTGGTTGATACGGGCATTGGGTCTCTTCCTGCGCTTCATTCTTGGCCGTTAAATAGTAACACTTCTATGCACCAGAAACCGAAAACCCAGCCGGACCGGGTCGTTTGCTCGAAAGTTGTCACTTGCAAACAGCCTAACGCTTTTTAGTAGCTTCTTGCGAAGTCATCAGCGTTTAGGACTTGTGATACGTCCAGCCGAGCAAGAACTGCTCAATTGGACGTGTCCCGGAATCCGTAGCAATTGCGCTTGCAGCCACCTTTTCAGGTCGTCCAAGATCGGTTCAGCTTTCGTCTGCCAGAGTGCCACCCGTTCATCGGTTGGTTGGCCACGCGCCTCCTTCTCCGCAGCATAGAGTTCGATGATCCGTCGGATAGCTCACGCGGCAATCGCTGATCCCTGAGAGGCGACGACATCCACGAACCTAAGGCGGACAATGGACCCCCACCAACGGACGGATCTACAAGATATCAACAGTACTGAATGAGTATACCCTTGAGGCGCCGCGCGTGGCAGTCAAACCGAAAGTGAACTTTGCAGACGTTCTGGATGCGCTCTATTCACCACCTCTTAGCTTTTTCGATTCTTCGGTGACTGAGGCCTAGGTCACGGTCGATCTCTCTGTCTGTCTTGTGCTCGTTTTTAAGTTCCTTCTCCTGCTCGCGCCCAATCGGTTGTGCGGGCTTGGATAACGTCCCAAACCCGATCACGCAGCCCATGAACTACCGAACAATACCGCTGACCAGACCAAGGGCTCTGATCGGCCCGGGCGTTTCGCGCTTGAGCCAGCAGCGTGGCTCTGGCCCTTGTCCGCCGCTTGGAACGAAGGTCCACGACTTGCAGTCGGTCTCCGCCGTGCAGAGCAGACGGCAAAGAGCTGGATCGTCTCGCCCAATCGTTTGGAACCGAAGGTTGGCGCCAGGCCGATCGGTGTTGTACTGCGCCCCCTTTATGCCGGAAACCGCGTGCTCTGCCTCCCTCGGCGCTGGCGTTGCGGATTTGAGCCAACACCGCGCCGCAATGGGGTGTTGTTCGCCAGGCAGAACGTAGGTCCAGGACTGGCAGTCGGCCCGATTGGCGCAAGCATCGGCGCAGATCTGCGGATCTGGCGCCAACTGGGTAAAGTCTCGGATGTCCTGGCCCGGCCGGTTGGTCTGTTGTTCGAACTTTGTGCGCGTGGCCTCGTAGAAGGCCGCCAGCATGACATTGGCCAACTGATCCACGTTCATTTCGCGACTGTTCGCAATGCCAACACCGACATGACCAAAGGGCAGGCGGATCGAAACACTGGTTGTTCCAAAGCGTGTCAAACCGCCATGCGCTCGAAAACCTTGGCCGACCTCGGTACTTAGCACGTCATGCCGGTAGGTGCGCCAGTAGATCATCCGCGGTCCACTTGCCTTCACACGATAAAGCCTGCGTGTGCTGCGCTTCACAAAGGTATTGGTGAATTCAATGGTGCGATGAATGTTGGCCATGTCGCGGGCAGAATAGAACCATGACCCCTGAGAACGACAAAAGTGCGCCGCATTGTCCGTTTCGCCCCGCATGTCGGTTCGGCTGTTGTATTCCTTGGCAAACCGGTTCCCGGGGAAGTTCCCGGGCTGGCAACTCCCGTTCACCCCCGGGATCTGGGATAGAAAGATATCATGCATATAGCGCGTATAAAGTCGGCCATATTCCCGCGCGACCCGGCGATTGTAGTCGCGAAGCGACAGCCCTTCGGCCTCCCGCTCAATCCGGTCCACTGCGCCAGGATTGGCAAGGGCGGGAATGATGTAGAGCATCAAGGTGTAGTTGTGGTTGTTGTATTCCCTCTCATTTCGGCTATGCGAGATGGCCGAGTTCCCTTCAAAAAGGGCGCGCGCAATGCGGGTCCCGTGTGACCCGCCGTCCTTCTCCTGCGGCAGGGCAGATGTATGATCTAGAAGATCACGCAGCGTGATAAGGCTCAGTCCCTCGCGGAAAGGCTGATTGAAGTAAGCCTGGATCCAGCGGTCAGGTACGAAAAACCGCATTGGCGTATCGAGGCTTTGTTGAAGCGGCATGTTGCGGCGTTCGAGAAGGTCCAGCAAGGCGATACCACTGAGCACCTTCTGGTTTGATCCCCAGCCAGCGGGAATGCGGGCCGACATCCTCAGATTACCGTCGCGCGGCGCTTGTGCCCAGCCACCTGCCGCTTCGGCCACGACCTTGTTCTTGTTGGCGATGGCAAAAGCATAACCTTTGACCCGATCCTCCATCTGTCGATTCACGGAATGTGCGAAAATCGTCGGATCGACGCTCTGGGGGCTGGCGGCTGAGATCATCGTAAAGAAGAACGCGCCTGTCATGAGTGCTCTGAACAGCATTGGAAAACTCCTTAGGCTTGAACCGAACGGTGCGTAGCGCGGCCCGGCATAGTGCCGGTCGTCATATCTCACCGTTCGGCGTCTGGTCTCAGAGGATGAAGTCGTCGGCGTCGATACGCGTGACGTCCTCAAAGATGATGGTGCCTCGGGCGCCGGTATAGACCAGGTCGCCATCCACCACGTCGAACCGCTTGTCCGCACCGTCAATCCAATTGGCGTTGTAGCTGGTAGATCGATTGGTGTTCAGGTCAGCTATCGAAAGCGACGGTTCCGCAATGTCGGACAGACGGATCGTCTCGCCGGCCTCGTAGTCGCGAACGATAACGGCATCATCCTCACCCACATAAGGATTGTTGCGCAGATCAAAGACAAACTCATCATCGCCGTTGCCGCCGACAAGCGTATCGCTTCCCTTGTCGTATCTGAGCGTGTCGTTTCCGTTGCCGCCCAGCAGGTAGTCGTCGCCCTCGCCACCGCTCAAGTAGTCCCGACCCTCACCGCCCGAGAGCCTATTGTCGTCCAGACTTCCACGAATGTGATCATTTCCGGCACTGCCATAGACATTTTCGATCGAGGTGAGGCTTTCGGAAGTCGGGCCGCTTTTGCTGTGCGCGACTCCGAGATGAAGGTTGATGGACCAGCCGCCCGATGAATACGAGTAATCGACGCCGTCGACACCGTCCCCACCGTCAAAGACATCGGTTCCAGCACCGCCCTTAAGGATGTCATTGCCATTGCCGCCGTTGAGCGTGTCATTTCCGCGACCACCGTCAAGCCTATCGTTTCCCTTCCCGCCGTCCAGCAAATCATGGCCGTTTTCACCGTACAGCCGGTCGGCACCGTCTTCGCCAAAGAGACGATCATTTCCCGTCCCGCCCAAAAGACGGTCGTGCCCTTTTCCGCCATAGAGATTGTCGTTGTCGCCATATCCATAGAGTGTGTCGTGCCCACCATAGCCATAAATGGCATCACGACCGGTGCCGCCCTTCAGGATTTCGCTTGCGCTGGATCCGTAGACGACATTCAGGCCATTCGGTGCAATGGGAAAACTAAACATAATATGCTCCATCAAATAAGCCGCGAGAAAATGCGGCATTTCATTCAAAAGTAAGGAGCCAATAACTCAGGCCGCGTTGATCAAGCGTTGTTGGAACGTTGACAAGCTATCGGCGCAGCAGGCCCGACGCGACGATTCGCCTGCGATATGCTAAGGTGTGGCGTTTCATTCAACATATTGGGAGACAGCCATGGACGGCGCAGACAACCAGATTTTCTTCATAACTGCCGATGCCCAAAGGAGATTTGGGTCACTTATTCGAACGTGGACCAAAGATGCCGCGGCTCGGCCCGGCCAGACCCAGGATGATGGCTCAACTCTCTTGGAGCGTGATAGCTTTATTGCGTTCATGCGAAGTGAGAGGTTTTTGGAGGGTGATGATTATCTGCTGCGGGATGACATTGAAGAAGTACAAATATTCGGACGACGTCCTGAACAACTCGTGCTGCTGCTACCCGAAGCCGACCTCTTGACTAAGATAGAAGCCGATCCTCAACCCCACATCAATCTGTCACGCGTCCATCGCAAGGCAGAGGACGAGTATAGTGCAGAGATGGGCGAACAACGCCCAGCGGCAAAAAATGGAGAAAGGAACGCAGGAGAAGGTGCAAAACTCGACAGCGGCACCATGAACCAGTTCCTAAGCGATTATCTTGGTGACTACACAGTCAGGCAGTGCCTCTAAGCTGCTCGAGTGCGGTCAGGGCACGTCTGGCGCCAGTGGCCAGACGTGTCTGGTCACGCGCCAGACGCAATGGAAATGATGCAAGAAACCAATCGAGCAGGGCGGAGCGCGACGGTTGGTGGCCCTCGGGTGCTCGACCCTGAGCCCGTTCTTCGAAAGCGGACCAGGCCTCGGCCGCACCTTTCATATCACCCTGCAAGGCCATCGCGGCGGCGGCCCATGCGGGCAGATTGATCGGACCTCCGTCGGCGGCAAGCACGTCTGCGATGCAACCATCCAGATCGCCAGCCAAAAAACGTACATTTGAGCGGTAGGTCAAGAAAAGCGACGATGTCGTCCACCCCTCGGTTTCATACCGTTCGACCCCTTCAGCTGCGTCTTCTTGCCGTCCTGAGAACGCGGCACCAAGAGCTGATGATAAAACAACGTAGGGATCGTCGGGGCAAAGACGCAGCGCTTGCGCGAAGGCCGCTTCTGCATGGCCATAGTGCCGCTGCATGCAGGCCGCCCAAGCTTGTGCAGAATACGCCTGACCATCAAGCGGATCCGCCCTTATGGCCGCCGCGGCCAGGCGTGAACCTTCTCTCAGCTTTGACATGTCCGGCATTTCGCCCGGTGATACCAGATGGCGCACATTGCTGACCTGAGCGAGGCTGCTGAGAGCTTTGGAGAAGTTTGGGTCGAGCCGCTGTGCCCGCATAAAGCACTGCTCAGCTTTTTCCCAATCCGGACGCTCCAGGCGTTGGATGTAGCTCTGTCCTAAGAGCCATTCGTCAACCGCATCCCTGCGAGGCACGCCCCCCAGTATCTCGGCCAGACGGGCGCGCGAGATTTCGACCCCGCATGCCGATGCGACACTGCCGGCAACGGTTGACGGCAACGTGCCAAATTCATCAGTTGTGTCTTGGTTAAAATAGCTCCAAACGGCGGATCCGTTAGAGGTACGCTTTAACGTGATCACAAGGCGTGATCCTTCGGGGCCAGATTGCCAGGTCGGATCAAGTTGATAGTCGGTCTCCACTTTCGTGGCTATCGCGCCGTCCAGAACGCGAAGCTCTCGAAACCGTGCAAGCCTTGCAATGATCTCGTCACGCAGTGCAACAGCTTCCACAGATGGCTGCCTGAGTGCCGCGAATGGCGCGACCCGGACCGAGGGTGGCTGCGCGGGTGCAGACGCCTTAACCGCCTTGATGGAAGGGGCGGCGGGTTCACTTTTGATGGCAACGATCAACTTCTGCGTAGCCGCTGAGGGTTCAGTATCAAATTCAGTATCGAGGTGGTCCCAAAGATCCTTATAGACCCGCAGTGCCCTGCCGCTGTCGCCTTGCGCGTGGGCTTGCGCAATAAGATGGCGGGCGGCAACCTCATCGGAGCGATCAAGCTGCAGAAGTGCCAATGCTGCTCTTTCAGCGTTTGCTGCAGAAACCTGATCAAGCAGCGCATGGAGACCGAATTGCACCCTCTCCCGGAAATCCCGCTGGCGTGCACGTCCCCAGACTGCCAGGGTCTCGCGCGTCTGCTCCAGCCCCGCAAGCAGTTGATCGAGATCTGCAAGGGCGGCGCGATCGGGGATTTGACCGGCTTCCATTTGGGCGAGAACCTCGAGTGCATCGACCTGGATCCTATGTTCTGAAAACGCAATCTTCTTGCGCTCGACAATGATTGCTCCAAGGGCGTGAGACGGCAAAGCGTTGCGAAGTTGGAAAACCGCGTGACGCAGGTTTCGCTTGGCTCGGACTTCATTGATATCGCCCCAGATGATGGCCGCAAGTTGATCTCGGCTGCAACTCAGCCGGGGGCTAAGGGCTACACACGCCAAAAGCGCACGACAGGGATGCGACAGCCGCGCAACGGGTGCGCCCTGCCATTGCAATGCGACTGGTCCAAGTAAAGTGAGGACTAGGTCGGGCGTGTGATCAGACATAGCAGGGCCAAGCCGCCCGATCTGAGACATCTCTGAGTGTTTGCACATCTCTATTGAGCTGAGCCGCGGCCACGTACCTATCAGCAAACGGAGACGGCAGGAGATTTACCGACGTGGGCCAATCCGCGCGGGCAAGTTCAGCTTGTAAAGCTTCTAAGGAGCCGATCCTGCGGTCCCACGACTGATCTGGCGCCTGCTGCGGCGAAAGGTCAAAGCTCTTGACTTCGAGATCCCTATGCCGTGCTAACAACACTTCTTCGCTAGGTGCCAAGGCACGACCCACCTCAAGCCGCGCCATTGCCAGGTGGGCCGCGAATTCCATCTGGCAGAGTTCTTTCAAAGCGTCCATGGCGGCCTTGGATGCATTCGATCGGCAAGCCGCTCCGATCGCGATACCCCGCCCTTCCTCGTTCCATGACAGCGCCACCAAAGTGGGTGGCAGCCCGCACCACGTCAGATCAAGCAGTGCAAATCGGCCCTTCGTGTCGTGCTCAAATGCGCTTCTCGCCGCGTTGCAATGCTCCAAGGCTGCATCAGATGGACGGGCTGCAGGTCTACCGCGCCACCATGAAAGTACCACAACACGTTCAATGGCTTCGTAAATTGCCGCTCTGGCAGCCGACGCCCAATCTCGCGCTGCTGCTGTGGGGGTTTCTTTATTTAAAGCTGACCCGGCCAGTGCGATCCGTTCGGCCGCCTCGGACCGCATCCGAGCAGTTGCGCCAATTCTGGATCTATGCACGCCAGTCGCGCTGAGCGTACCGTGTTGCGTATCGATCACGCCAGCCGATAGCATCAAACGGGGCGCATTCGGCAACCGCACAGTCATTGACCGTCTGATCACTATCCCTCTCCCACAGGGTCGGCAGTCCGTGTTCCTCGTTAACTTATGGAAACCGCGCAGAGCCAAACCAGTCAAGTGGCGGAATCCACACCGCGTTTGGCGATCTAGCTCCAATCAGTGGCTGCATGGAATGCTTCGGGTTTGCAGTTTGATCAAAGGAAAACAACAGATCAGAGCAATAGACCCGCCACGACTGCAAAACCCAGCGTGTTTTTGTCTCAAGCCAGGCTGAGTGAGCGCAGGACATCGTTTATCTGTGGCCTTCTGCCGTAGCTGAACTTCGTCACGACCCGGTGGCGCACCAAATGTCCGATGGTGTTCGAGGCTGAATTGTGAAGGGCTTTCACACCCAATGGCGAAACCGACCTGAGCGACATCCACGCCTTCAGACAGGAGCATCCGCCGAGCTTCCTGAAGACGCAGGCCTTTCTGGAATTGAACCGGTGTCATAGCTGTTGCGGCCTTAAACTGACTGAAAAATATTGCCTGGCTCATCCCGGCAAGCTTTGCAAAGTAGGGCCTGCTCAGCCTTTCATCGAAGTGGTCCCTCACCCAGGCAATCGATTTGCCAATCCGGGCCACGCGGCTGTCGGCCGAGCTGACTTGGCAAAGCAGGCCCGCTTGCTGGGCCATTTAGAAGCTGCCATCCAACTTCTCTCTTTGTCATCGGCGCGACGACAGGGATGTCACGGGGACACCTTGCCAACCCAAAAAGCCTTTCCAACGAACCGCCCAACTCACTAGAAATAGGATGCACGGCGAAGGCCTTAGTTACCATTTCAGCGTCCAATGCCGTGGTTGGGTGATCAAGCAACGACTCGGCCAAAACCACGGGATCGATATTGACGATCATGGTGGTTTACAGGTGTGCCTTTGAGGCAGTTATGATTTCTGAGCGCACTGGCACATTAATCTGCTGTTAGGCATTTCTCTGCACCGTAGCGATAGGTCCTGTGCCGCACACCTCTAGCCCTAGCCGCCAGAGCTCCATGCCGCGTTCGGTAAGGGTCTGCAGATGCAGTTGGGTCATGTCGGCACTTGTACACTCACCCTTGGGTGAACAGACCAATCCTTGAGGCTTCAGAAGATCGGGCAGGGTTTCGTGAGGATCGGTGATTTGTGACCGCCTGAACGGCACCCAAAGAAAGTGTCTCGGACGGCGAACGCCCACCGAGGCCTCTAGAGAAGAAATGATGAAACTGCGATAGCGAAAAACTTAGCAACGACCCTTGAGCCGTCATCAGCACCACAGTTCAGCGCAAATCCGCAGGATCACAAAGGATCAATCGCCGAAACACCCGACCAAAACCAAACGCCGAAGTAGCTGCGCAATCCCAGCCAGTTCCCACACGGCCTCCGGACATAGCGGTCTTTCGACGCTCTCATTCGAATGCCCGGTTTTCTGCAACGATCGGATGCGAAATCTGCGACCACAAAAGGCCAAACACCCGCACAAGATCGTCCCGGCCCAACGAACGATCCCAGACGATATAGCAAACCTATTCTGCTTTGAACTTCATGTCGGCAGGATCAAATGTGGTCACCTGAACGTACATGAGACCATCGCGGGTTACGTAAGCATCCGCACCTTTGTAAGGTTCTTCGAGCCAATCTGCTTCAACCCGCCACGACACGTTAACGGTGTCACCGACTGTTTTAACTTTCTCGGCGATGAAAGTCGCTCCGATAAAACCACCATCTTCGCGCGGTGTGCAAAAACCTGCGAAGACGTCTCCAATAGCCGAACGCCCTTCAACCCAAACGCCATTGGGAAGAATGATCAATACTTCTTCTGGATACTGGGCCATGAGGCGGCCCCAGTCGCATTCATTCAATGCGTCAATATGCTCAAACGTAACCCGCTCTGCATTCGGCTGCATAACGAGCGGTGGTAGCTCCTTCGCATGGCCGTCAGCAAATGCCCATGTGCCAAGAGCAGAAAATAGTGCGGCCGACCCAAGTACAGATGGTTTCATAGTTTCCCCCTTTTCGTCTGGTGAGATTACCCAAACACAAATTCGGTCACCGACAAGCACCATTGATTGCCGTTCGTAACCTTAGGTCTCATTATTCTGAGGTGAAGCGGGCTGTGTCATCCGTGGCCACTATTTTCGAGCGCGCCAGCTTGGTGCGTTCCGCTTTGGATCGGAGCAGGTTCGCCAAGTGTGCCCCATCTCTTTGGCGGCGGGGCAGATGTAGCGGTCGTTCTCGTCATGCCATGTGAAGTCGGATAGCGAGAAGTTCCCATCAGTTCGCGCACCTTTGTCAAAGACAGGAATGAAGGACGGTATCTGGTGCTTTGGCGTGAAGCCTGACTGGATCGCGGCAGACAACGCTTGCCCCGCAAAACTCGCGCTGAAATTCGGTGTAAAGAGCGAACGCAATTTGTACTAAAATGGCGATATTCTAACACCGACCATCAGGATCGTATCTTAGAAAACGAATTTTCGGAGCGACATCATATTTGCGAAAAAACTCTGGCAATACCTATATTCTGCCTCGCGTTACCCGCCACACCAGCTTTGACGGGTCCGGCGCTGCTGGGTTTTGGAGCCTGCGCTATGGACAGCCCGACAGATGTTGATGTCAGTGACCAAGGCGACGTGGCCTAAACAGTCGACACGTGAAATCACCTGGTACAAGTCGTCTCGCAAGCCTTTGACTGCGACAACCTGAATGCCGTTTCCGAAGGCGATGGGCCTGGCGAGTCGTCCGACCCGTCCGGCGTTGTCATCGACAGCCAAGGACGGATCATCGTTGAAGATACCGGGAGCAATCGTATCCAACGCTTCGATAGTACCGATGGTCTCGCAACGGATGATGAAGTTTCCCTCCTCGATGAAATCGTCGTCTCAAGGATGTCGCTTTCCGGGCCCCGTGGCCTTAGCGTCGACGATGACGACGTTCTCGAAGTGGTCGGAACATCCTTTGACACGGAAGACGTCGCCGTTTCCAACTTTGCCGGTCAAGGCGGCGTTACGGTCGGCGTATTTGCAGCAGGCACCCAGAACGGATCACTGATACGCTCCGACTACATCAACTACGATACTGACGGAAGAGCATTGATCGACAATGACGACGACGGCGTCTCGGATCTCTGGGAATAAGAAGGCATTGATCTCACCTTTGACAGGTCGTCGAACTCAACCTTGTCGGCGCCGACCCAGATCGCAAGACCCTCTATGTAGAGCTTGACTTTATGGTCGACCTCCTCACCGAAGACGCCGCCCTGACACCCGAAGTCGGCGACACGGCTTTTGACCTTTTCGAAACTGCCTTTGCAGCAGCTCCTGTCGATAACCGGGATGGTTCCACCGGGATCGACCTCTTCATCACCGTGGATGACAACCTGCCCAACAACGGCCAACAGTTGATCTTCGACACCGCAGGTATCGGCGTGACACCGGCAGGCCCCGATGGAGACCTGACCAACTTAACGCTTTTCTCCGGCGACGGCTCGACGATCACCGCCGCAAGCTGGGACTTTCCCATCGATTGGAATGGCAATAGCGCGCTGGAAGCCTCCACTGCTCTGAATGTGAACGGCTTACCAAATTCGGACTGCGACGCCGGTGACGGCAGCGACATTGCGGGTCACAATGATTGGCAGAACCTCCAGTTCGGCTTCCGCGCGAGCCTGAACTATGCCTCCGGCGCGCGGGTGCGGGTCACCGAAAAGGAATTCATTATGGCAGACTGCGAGCTGGTTTCCGATGCGTGGGACAAAAGTGGCACGCGTTTACAGTGGTCGGTCAAGTTAAATCGCGTCCCGAAGTTGGACCCGAAATGACCGCCCTGTCTCCCGGTCACCATCGCATTGTCGTCAAAATCCACAACCCCAGCGATGAACATGTGCGTTTCCGCAAGAAAGCCGTGATCGCGCGGATCGAAGGGGAAGACCGCACCGCAATCTTCCAACTCGAAGACGACACGCTGGGACCGCACGAAGCGATACCGATCAACTGTCCGACGATTGCCGCGCGCTTCGAGGATGATCAACCCGTTGGCGATAGCTTTGTTATTCTTCAAAGCGACGAACTTATCGAAGTTGTGGCTGTCTACACGACGCCTGAATGCATAGATCAGGCGCGCAGCAGATGTCGGATACAGCGCAGCGTCTGTGCTATTTTGGGGGCAGGAAGCCGCAATGAGGGCCATTTCGGTCACTCGACGCTCGTCCATTTTTCTGCAACTGCGACCGCTTTCCCGATATTGGCCGCAGGTGCAAAATCTGCGGATGTTTGAATACTGCAACGTGGAGAAAGCCCCCCCTGCCCAATTTTTTGCCAAGGACCGGCTACTGGCCTCTGCAAGACCAATGAAAAATAATTTGAGCTCATGTCCTTTAGGCGTGCCATAGTTCGTCATGTCTTTGAAAGCGCCGACGCTTTCGAGAACTGGAGAAAAAAATGCGTTATACTTTCTTGACTTACTCGCGACCTGAGGATTTCGCCAATGTCCCGCCAGAAGAACTGGGTCAACTGAAAGGCCTGTTTGGTGCCTATATCGGCGACTTAAAGGCGGCTGGCATACTTGTTGCGACGGATTGGTTGCAACCAGTCAGCACGGCAACCACGGTCTCCGAGGGGGGGAACCGCATTCAGGACGGACCATTCGCAGAATCCAAGGAAACACTGGGCGGCTACATGACGGTTGAGGTGCCGGACCTGGACACAGCGATCTCCTGGGCCAAAAAATGCCCAATGGCCAAATATGGTGCTGTCGAAATTCGGCCAACCGCGATGGACGGATGACAATGACTGATGCGCGCATGGCATCCGTCATGCGCGACTCCTACGGGCGGCTGCTTGCGATCCTTTCCACCCGCAGTCGCGATATTCTGCGGGCCGAAGATGCTTTATCGGATGCCTTTGCCAAGGCTTTGATCCACTGGCCCTGCAAAATGCCCGAGAACCCAGAAGCCTGGTTGCTGACTGTTGCGCGGAACCGTCTGACGGATATGGCGCGCCGCGACGCGCGCGTGGATTTCCACGACGACGTCCCCGGTGCAGAGGCACCGTCCGTTCTGAGTGATGCGTTCCCCGATGAACGGCTCAAGCTTATGTTTGTCTGTGCTCACCCTGCTATCGATGCGCGCATTCATACGCCACTTATGCTGCAAACCGTCTTGGGCATTGATGTTGAGGTCATCGCGCAAGCTTTTCTTGTATCGCATTCCACGATGGCCAAGCGGCTGGTGCGCGCCAAGCGGAAGATCAGGGATACAGCCATTGCCTTCCAAATCCCCGATCAGGATGAGTTTGCACCGCGTGTCTCTGCGGTTTTGGAGGCAATCTATGGTGCATTCTCGCGCGACTGGCTTGGCTCGGGTGCGCTTGCCGAAGAGGCCCTTTACCTCGCCACGCTCTTAGCGGATCTGATGCCGGATAATGCAGAGGTTCGGGGGCTGGCTGCGCTCTTGCTCTACACTCTGTCGCGGGAAGCGGCGCGGGTACAGGATGGAAGTTTCGTCCCACTGGAAGAGCAAGACACAGCACTTTGGGACCATGGTCTTCTTAACCTCGCGCGAAAACATCTGGAGCGCGCACGCGCGCAGGGTGGTTTCGGTCGATTTCAGTTGGAAGCCGCGATTCAGGCGGTTCACGCTGACCGAAGCAATACAGGCATTACAGATTGGGACGCGCTTGTTCAGCTTCATCTTGGTCTCTCGCGGATTGCGCCAACGATTGGCGCGACCATTGGGTATTCCGCCGCCGTTGGAAAGGCGATCGGGCCAAAGGAAGGGCTGGAAGCGCTCTGTGCTGTCGATGAAACGGTACGCGATACATTTGCACCGGCCGAGGCGACGCGAGCTTATCTTTTGAGCGAATTGGGGCAAACGCACGAGGCCGTTGCGGCGTACGATAAGGCAATTGCCCTAACGATCGAGCCGCCGCTTCGGCAATACCTGCGAGACAAACGCGCTGCGCTCAGAGCCTAGATAGTCTAACTCCGCTCGAGATAGGGTATCCAACCCAAATGGAACTTGCCGCGACTGGCCTGACGATTTGAAAGCAGCGTGTCATAGAAAGAGTTCGGGCGTTACATACCCTGCCGTTAATGTTCGAATGGCGTGGGACACCCCGTCTTCGATTATAGCTACTCATTGCTTCGGGTATGGGAACGGGCGCTTCGGCCAAGCGGCATCCCCAACAGCACTTTCGGGGTGAGGCATGTCTGGATCGCCGCGTCGCTGAAACATTGTCGTCGACCGCGTTTTCCGCCCGATTGGAGGTATCCAGATCATCCCTTGGCCGCCGCGCGACCTTCGTTTGTGCATCTTGTGATCGGTTCACAATCAAAAAACACAGCCGGCTCCGGCCGACACGCTTTCACAATCCGTCTTGAACGTTCTGACATCAAAGGCATCAAGCAAAGGGCACGCGCCACATAATATGCGCGGCCGATTAATCGACCGCGCATCCAATCATCGCTCTCAACGGCCTAGACAACCTGGAATGTGATCATGCTCTCTTCCAGAAGCACGTCGCCGGGTCCGAAAGCGCTCAGATCCAGTGTGTATTCGCCGGGATCCAAGTCGAGCCCGCGTTTGAAATCGCCCTTGATATCCCCAAAGAGCGCGTAGGGTTCTACCCGCTCGACCGAGGTCTCGCCGCCGAAGGATACTTCAACATAGCTGATGGCAGGCGCATCGTCTGCCGCCGTCACGTAGAAGGTCGCGTTCTTGCCCAGATCTGCGTCATTCAATGTGCCGCCATCCGAAAGAGATGTCAGCGTCTGATCAGTTTTGGCATCGGCAACAAAGACATCGAAAAGGCTGTCCTTGACTGGCTTGGGTTGAGGCGTCGCAGCGCCAACATTCACCTCGAGCGTTGCGGTGTCAGTCGCGCCGTCCTCATCTTTCACAGTGTAGGTGATCGTCTCGGTGCGGGCTTCGGCCACGGCTTTCAGCGGATTGACCTTGATCTCTCCGTTTTCGATCGAAACGAGGGCCGAGTTGCCGTCATAGAATGCCTCGACCAATTCCAGCTTGCCCCCGTCCGGGTCATCGTCATTGGCCAGAACGTCGACTACGATGGTTCTGTTGTAAGGCGTTGAAACAGCGTCGTCGTTTGCGACAGGTCCCCGGTTCGCTGGCGGCTTCGGGTCAGGATCCGGGATAGGATCTTGCGCGCTCGCGCCGATATTTACCTGAAGCGTCCCCGTGTCAGTTCCACCCTTGCCGTCAGACACCGTATAGGTGATCGTCTCGGTCCGAGCTTCAGCCACGGCTTTCAGCGGATTGACCTTGATCTCTCCGTTTTCGATCGAAACGAGGGCCGAGTTGCCGTCATAGAATGCCTCGACGAGGTCAAGTTGATCGCCGTTGGGATCCTCATCATTGGCCAGAACATCAACCGATATCGTTTTGTTGTGCGGTGTCGACACAATGTCGTCCTTGGCGACGGGTGCCTGATTGGCTGGGGGCGTCGGATCCGGATCCGGAACGGGATCGGGGTCCTGCGCATTCCCACCGACAGCAACCTGCAGAACACCCGTGTCGGTGCCACCTTTGCCATCTGAGACCGTGTAAGTGATCGTCTCTGTACGCGCGTTTGTCGCCGCTTTCAGAGGGTTCACCTCGATCTGACCGTTTTTGATCGAAACAATCGAGGTCGAGCCATCATATTGCACATCAACGAGGCTGAGCGGGTTGCCATCCGCATCGGTATCATTTGCAAGAACATCCACAAGAATGGTTGTGTTCTGAGCCGTGCTGGCCGTGTCGTTCTTCGCTTCGGGCGCCTCGTTCGTTCCGGGGTTTGGATCGACGGGATCCGGATCGACGGGATCTGGTGTACCCGAAATCACCGAAGAGGTCGGCGCGTTATTGTCTAGGCTGACACTGTCTTTCTGGATGTGGATCTCATCCAGGCCAGCCTGACGTGATCGCGCGGACACAAACAGCGAGAATATACCATCATTCTCATTGATCATCGCCTGCGTCACTTCGAACGTGGCTGGGCTTTTCTTGTCGTCGATGTCGTAGGTTCGGCCAAACTGGAATGTCTCACGTGGGCCCGAGAAAAATACCTTTTCGTACCCCTCATCCTCGAACTGCACGAAGAAGTCGTTGTTGCGGTCGCCGGGTTCACCCGTATTGGGCCGGATCGCGCGGAGCGAGATGTAGTAGGTGCCTGGCTCGTCGATCTCAAAGCTGTACTTGAGTGGAGCGGTCTGCGGTTTGCCCGCATTGTTACCGCCGAAAAAGTCGTTGCCCGTCCACAGCAGAACCCCATCGCCTTTGCTGCCGTCAAAGCGTTGGGTCAGTTCCCACGTATCGTTTTCCGGGTTGTCGGGATCGAGGAAGATACCAGCTTCGGCCTGCATGACGACGCGGCCATTCTTCATCTCATATACGGGATCTTCGTTGGTTGGCGGCGGCGTGGGGTCTGGGTCAGGATCCGGGGGTGGTGTGGGGTCTCCAGATAGCTGACCGCCCGGGAATTCAGGCGCATCCTGGTTTCGGACCAGCAGAACCCAATCCTTGCTACCATCGCTTGGCGCGCCGCCAATTTGAACAACGCCACCACCATTCACCGAGCCGTCGGGGATCAAATCGCCGCCTGTGCGGGGATTGTACCAGAAGACATCGAAGGTTTCGCCACCCTGACCATTCAGGTTCAGCTTCACGTCACCTGCCTCACCATACGGCAGATACACCATATAGTACTCGCCGTCCTTGGCCATCACGTAATCGTCATTGTCGGAGGTCAGGCCATCCGCCTGGCGCATATCCCAGAACGGGATGTAGGTGTTGAAGAACTTGGTTGCAGCCGCCGTCCAGGTCCAAAGTGCCTTGTGTTGGTCAAACGTGTCATAGTTCTGGTCCAACGAAAACGCGTTGTCGTCCTTTAGGTACCAGTTGCCACCCGATCCACCAGCCGTGAGCGACCCCCAGAAGGCGTCGCGCTGGCCGCGCTGGTTGGGGGCGTCGAAATTGTTGTCGCCCGCCTCCAGCTTGCCGTTGCTGCTCGCATCCTCATCCCAGGTCAGAACCCATTTGTCTCCATTGGCTGCCGACTTGTCCCGAAACTCTTCAATTCGGTCACGAATGTTATTGCGGTTGGTTTGAAACGAGGTGCCGTCAAAGGCGGTCACACCCAGCAGCGGGTCATAAACCTGATCAATCTGGTTCGGGAAACTGTGGATCGTCACAAGGTGATCATAGCCGTCGACCGACTTCATGTATTCGGCCATGTCCTTGCGTTGTTGGTTCGTGTTGGTGTTCTCCTCGCCCAGGTTCCACTGGATCCCATTATTGTGGCCGAAGCGGGCAACCATCTCACGCATGTAGACCATGCGTTCGACACTTAGTGAGGTTCCGCTGGCGTTGGTGCCACCATCAAGCTGTTGGTCGTTCTCAGTCTCTTGCAGCAGGACATTCTTATAGATGCCCTTGTTGTCCATGTGATCGAACAGTAGCTCCCATTGCGACAGTTTTGACACGTCATATGTCGAAAACTTGTCGATCTCGTTGTTGCCAATGCCCTGGTCGAATTTCGGTGTATTTTGAGCCGCAAAAGTCCATGGAGAAACGTCCTGACCGTCACCACCAGACGTGTTTGTCAGCATGTAGATGGTGTTTTGGCCCTGTTCGGCCAGATAGTTAACCGCGCCAACAATGGCCTTGCCCTTGCCGCCGTCCCAAGTCGGGCCATCGCCATCATAGTCCTGCAGATGGGTCGCATAATCATGCCGACCGTTCGCAGTGTTGTCGAAATCCTTGTTGGCCAAGAAGTTTTCAGGAACTCCGGGGCCGCCCCGCACAAAGTAGTCCCCATCACCCTGATGCTGCAGAAAATGAGTGCCTTCATCCTGGAGGATCATGCCTTTGGCGCGGAAATCCTCACCACCCTTATCCGAGGGCGACACGGCGATTGTGCCGGTTTCACCGTTGATGAAAGACACTGCCGAACCCGCGTTGGGTGCTTCGTCATAGGTTTTGGCAGCGATGTCCTTGCCGGTCCGAAACGAAGCCTCGTAGGTCCAATTGCCCTCGGACGGTGGGTTGAAGTTTGCCCGCCAGATGTTGCCCGATGTCGCATTGGAATTGGCCGCGTCTCCGTCGGCGGCGAAGAACCCAGGAACTGTCACAACTTCTCCGGTGTCGGCGTTGCGGAAGGTCACATCCAATCGATAATCCCGGAACGTGGAGGGTGTTTCCTCAAAGGACTGCGGCGCTTCGAAATCAACGGTAATTTTATGCCATGTCTTCTGTTCACCAGAAACAATTGCCATTTGTCCTCGCTTTCCTGTTCGGCTCAATGCCTTCGGGAAGGGTTATTCGAACAGCGCAGCCTCCTTTAAAGAAAGGCAATAAGAATCCGTATGGGTCGCAAATCAATACGCCCGGCTAGATTATCTGGCAGACAACGATCCTTGATTGGCTGCCATTACTGATCGTAGAGCTGTTCCCGTGTTTGTTTCGCAAACGTTCGTCTGCATTGGTGACTGAGTGTCTGGTGCAGATTACAAACGCCGCTCTCTCAGACAACAGCGCAGATTACGGTTTCTGAATTTGCGCAAATTCTTGCTGAGTGCTTATCATTTTAGAGCAGTTTGGTGAAATATTTGTTTGATATCAAAATACTATGTTCAGATGTGCAGTGCGAAAAGCAGCAACGTTCAGCGCAAATACAACGCCGAATAATCATCTACCCGCTTCAACATGCTTTTCAAATACCGCCAAAATGTGGCGACTGACGACACACTTTTGCCGCAATTAAACGCAGGGGTGTTAGGCGGCGGACTAAATCTATCCAAAGTAGAATGTTACACTCTGCAGTAGCAAAAAAATGTCGACCTTTGGCTATCACGCGATATTCTCAAACTTATGGCACTTCCAATTTTATCTCTAACAAGAATTTGAGCCATTGCTTTCGAATATATCAGCCCATATCGAATTTCACGTCGCATCAGCCTTTAGATCTGTTCCAGACCAATCGACATAATTGCTAAGGTGCAACACCGTCACCCACTAAGCGCATGCTTTTCTGGCGCCGAAAGTCTGATGGGGTCGTGCCCATCTCGCGCCTGAAGGCCTTGTAGAACGATGACCGGGAGTTGAAGCCCACGTCATAGGTGATGGCAAGAATCGTTTCTTCCGATGCCTGCAATTTTACGGCGGCTTCCTTGATCCGCCATCTGTTGATGTAGTCGAAGAAGCTTTCGCCCACAGTTCCGTTCAAGGTTTGCGAGACATAGTTCGGCGTCACCCCGACATGAGACGCAAGATCCCAAAGCGAAAGGTTCGGATCACGATAAAGCCGGTCAGACATCATAGCAGCATGGATCTTTTGGGCAATCCGCTTGGCGCGGTCACTGGTCAGAGCAGACTTCTGATATGTCTTTGCCTCCGGAGCAGTGGGCTGAGCAGGTTGGAAAGATGGCGGTGTCTTAAGAAGGCCCGGCTGCTGCCTTAACCCCCATAGGGCGAGCGTCCAGATGATGAGGATTTGCAGAAAGGCCTCTACGAAGAAGGCGTTCAGAATACCGTCCCGCAAAGTCTCAAGGCCGAAGACACCCGCCGACAAACCAGCAAGATCGATGAGACAAAAAATGCCGGCCGCAATTGCGATCCAACAGATCCACTTGAGTTCGCGCCCTTCAGTGCTGGCAAACAGGTCTTTCAGCCGCGCACTGTAGCGCAGCAACAAGCGGACTGTAAGGTAAGTATAAAGCGCGACGATCAGGTAGAACCCGAAGGCAAGCGTGTTCACGGCCCACCCAACCAGTATCGGATAAGGTCGGTTGGGCATGTACCCCTTAGACAGAGCCTCATGCACATCGGCAGGCAGAAGCAGAAAGGCCGCTACGGCGCAATACGACAGACCGATTGGCAGAAAATGCCATAGCTTGTTTTGCAGGCGGCCAGCATCGCATTCGGAAGTTATACCGCGGACGTAGAACCAAAAAAGGAAGGGCATCGACATGCTAAGCGGCAGGTCCATGAATTCGATGATCGTGTGGAAGAAGCCAAGCCGGTTGCTCGGGTCGAAATAGAACAGCGGTAAGGGCAGAAGACTAACTGCATAGACTCCAAAAAATGTTGCAAGCGGCAACCTTGTCCGACGGCCTACGGGATCGATCAAAAGCATGTTTGCGCAGAATGCTGTGAGAAACAGCAGCCCCATTGCAAAAGCGAGGCGGAAGGCTTCGATATCAATCATCGAAAAGAAATCCCTATACAAACAAGATATGGTCGGCGTCAGAGGGGCACATTTTGCCCCTCTAACTGCTTATCAGAAGATAAAGTCGCCTTCATCAAGGCCGTCGAGACACCCCGTGATGGTCGCAAAGTCGCCTATCCCGTAGATGACGCGCACGCCGCCCCACCAGAGGGTTTCGATTGTCAGGTCATCGAACTGAAGACCGGTTTGTGAGAAATCCAAACGATCTGCGCCTGTGTGGAAACCGATGATCCGATCACTTCCGTCGCCATTTTGAAAGACGAAGACATCCGAACCGCGGCCTCCGATCAGGATGTCTCGACCTGTGCCACCGATCAGCACATCCTCTCCTGCACCGCCTCGTAAGATGTCCCGACCGCTGCCGCCATCGATGACGTCGTCACCTGTTCGGCCCGACAGCCAATCGCCGTCCGCGCCGCCGCGCAGTTTGTCGTTGCCATGACCGCCCGCCAAAATATCCTTCCCACCCAGCCCGATCAATTGATTGTCCAGATGCCGCGTCTCAGGTGCATCACGAAAGACATCAAATCTGTCGCGAGTCTGAGACCCGATCCACAACTTGGATCCGTCCTCAAAACTGAAACGATCCACGTCCTGCTCTGACAAGGCACCCTCGAAGATGAGGGACGCGTCATTCAAGAAAAGCTTTGTCCGCTCAGTTTCTCCAATCCCGGCGATCTCCTTTAGGTCGATTTCGGCAGCCGCACCAGCTATTAGAAAGCTGTCGGCGTCCGGATCGAAACGCGCCCATGCTTCATCCTCAAAGATCTGGAGAAATGCGTTCAAAAGCAGATCGGAAGGATCGACATTCGAATGGGTCGCCGCCACTGATATGATTGTACCGCTTTGAACATGCAGGATGGTTCCGGTGTTTGTCCCGAGGGTTCCGCCCTGAAAACCAATGAAAAGCTCTCCGTTCAGCAGGTTCGCGGAAAGACCCAGGCCAAAGCCGTTGCCGTCTGGCGTACCGTCAGGCCCTCTGAAATCAGTCATCTGTTGCAACATGTCCGCTGGCAGCAGTGTTTGTGAAACCAGAAGCGCGTCCATAAAGCGGATCATATCGGACGTTGTCGAAACGACCCCTCCGGCGCCTGCATAGTCAATTGGAATTTGCGTGACATCAATTGGCATACCGTCCCCAAGATCGGCATAGCTGTTCAGCCGACCATCATCGCGTGAGAACGGATCAAGCTTGCTGCTCTGCATGCCAGACGGATCAAAGATGCGGGTTTGCATCTCATCCGCCAAAGTATTGCCAGAGACTGTTTCGATAAGATGCCCCAGAAGAAGGAAGTTGGTGTTGGAATACAGATACCCTTCGCCGGGCGCAAAGGTGGCTGGTTCCCCTTTGACGATGTCGAGAAAGACCTCAGGACCCATGTATTGACCGGGATTTGCCGTCAGCCTTTCGATGAACTCGGGCAATCCTGACTCACCAACAACGGTGTCAAAATCCGGGACCCCCGAGCGATTGGCCAGAAGCTGGCGGATCGTTGCTTCACCGGCATTGGCGATGCCGGCCATGTAGGATGCATTGACATAGTCGGACAGCGAGGCATCGAGATCGATCTTACCTTCAGCGACCATCTGCAGGACGATCACAGCCGTCATCATCTTGCCTTGTGAGCCAACTTCAAAGGGCTGATCTGACGAAGCGGCTTGCTGCGTGGCGGGATCGCTAAAACCGAAAACACCATCGACCGACAGACCGTCCCGGTGGATCTGCATGAGGACAGCTGGGGCAATGGTATCCACCGTGAATTCATCAAGTACGGCTTTGGGCGCGTGGGTTAAAAGTGGAGGATCAAACTGAGACATAATCAGGGTGCCTTGCTAGGGGTTATTTCGGGAGAATTCCCAGCACTGATTTGCGGCTTTGATCTTCAGAACGCGTCCGTTCGGGTCCGCGAATACAGGACAGTTGGACTTTTCGTCGCTGTGTATCGGACCTACGCCCGCCGGTAGACGAGACGACCTAAACCTTGAAATCGAAAGGCAAGGATCATGGTTGTCGGCCGTGTTGCTAAGCAGACCAAAAGTGAGAGCTGTGGCACCTCTTATGGATACTTGTTGGACTGCAAGCAGGGTCAAAGCGGGCGAATGTCGGCAGTACTAGTCACCGGCGGACCGTGAAAGAACTACACCGTCGCCGATCTCCAGCACGTGAAGGATGATTTGGGTGTTATTGGGGTCGCTCTTGTCCCAGCTGTTGTGGAGATCCTCGCGCGTGGTTGCCGCGCTGACCGAGGACAGAAGCCGTCTTATGAAACCGGGCTGGCCGAGAGGATGGGCAAGCCCTCGATGATAGTTGTCGATCGCCTCGAACCCAATCCGAACTGGTACTATTTGGAGCCAGGACAGCTCTGTGACACCGCTCACAACCGCCCCAGAAACCCTCGTTTAGATGAACCAAAGGCCGGTCATGCACCAAAAAACAAACTAGACCAATCAAATTGGGCCGCATCATTGTAAGCGCTAGGCCGGGCGGACGTTACATCAGTGCAACGCCTTTGAACCTGAAAGTGTTGCCACTCTGAGACAAAGCATTTTGTTCAGAAGAGAGTAACGTTTGGGTTCGGTGCCGAAGCCTTAGACGGAATTGCTTGAACCAAAGCGGTCCGTACCGATCGCACCAGTGCCTTACCAGACACAGGATAAAACCGAACCTGAAGAGCCTCGCGCCCGCCCAAACACTTTGAAACACATGGAATTCCTTCCGTTGCCAGAAACTCCTTTGCAAATGCAGCATTGGCAGACCCAATGTTCAACTCTGTTTTCAGAACATTCGAACCACCGAACAGCTTCCCCTTGATCCGATCCTTTCTTGCACCGCTTTTCAAAAGACTGTTCAATAAAAGCTCCATTGCTTGAGCTCCGTGAATGATGCTCTTTGACGATGTCGCTGATGGCTCCGGCAACAAGAAGTGGTTCATTCCACCTATGTTCGCTTCGAGATCAAACAGGCAGGCACACACGCAGCTTCCTAAGACCGTTGAAAGCTCATGGTTCGGATCTTTCGAAACGATGAAGTTTCCTTGGGTGACGTTTGAACGTTTCTTTTTCGCTGAGCCAGCCGATCCATTTTGCATGGAGGTTACCCTGCTGCGCTTTTACTTGTCAGGCGCATAATTTCAGTGCTGACTTTTGCCAAAGGCACTTGTTTTTCGACGGCACCCGCCTCAAATGCGACACGCGGCATGCCATAGACGAGGCAAGACGATTTGTCCTGTCCTAAGGTTCGCGCGCCAGCATTTCGCATTTCAAGCAGACCTTGCGTACCATCATCACCCATGCCGGTCAAAATGACCCCAACCGCCTTTCTTCCGCTTCGCGCAACCGAGCGGAACAGGACATCAACGGAAGGACGATGACCAGACACCAGTTCGCCCTCTCGCAAACGACATAGCGGTTTTGTACGACCGGTAACTTCCAGATGCGCGTCTCCACCTGGGGCAAGATATACTGTGCCTGTCTTGAGTTGCACACCATTCCTCGCTTCTTCGACCACCGCGTCGCTATTTTCGTCTAGCCGCTTAGCAAACGTCTTGGTGAATGATTTCGGCATGTGCTGCGTGATCACCGTTGGCGGGCAGTTTCTTGGGTAAGCGGCAAGTATTTGTAGCAGCGCATCCACACCGCCCGTCGAAGCACCCAAGGCAACAATATGCTCTCCGGGAACATAGTCACTGTTTTTTCCACGCTCTGTATTGTGTTGCGGTTGTCTGGACAAAGGCGAACTTTTGGTCGCGCGAATCTTGCTGCGTAGCTCATCGTAGGCTGTTGCATCCGTCGCAGAAACAGGCTTCAGAAAACAATCGAATGCTCCAAGCGTGAGTGCGTCCAAGGCAACCTCGGAATACTTGTTCACCAATGAAGAAACGATAACCACCGGCATTGGGTGGATTTTCATCAATCGGTCCAGAAACTCCAAACCGCCCATTCCAGGCATGTTAATATCCAACGTAAGAACGTCCGGCTTTGTTGCATTGATCGCCTCGCGCGCCGCCAAGGGGTTTGCCGCCATACCGACGACCTTGATCCCAGGATCCTGTTCTAACTGAAATTTCAGGATTGCCTGCATCGTCCGAGAATCGTCTATGACCAAAACGCGAATTTGTTCTCTCATTGATCTTTACCTAAAACTAAAATCTTCAACGAACTAGAAAGCTTCCCAATCCGTCAATAGATCAACCGGTTCGTCAGCAAGAGCAGCATTTCCATGGGAACGGGCTGCCGTATCTCGCGAAAGGCGCCCGTCTTTTTGGGCGGCACCTTTTCCTGTCGCAGCACTATCTTCGGTCGCCTGATCGCTGGTCTTGAAGTTCGATACTACTGCGACAAGTCCCTCTGCTTCGGATCGCATGTTATGGCTGGCCGCATTCGCCTCTTCAACCATCGCTGCATTCTGTTGAGTTACCTGATCCAATTCGTTCACAGCCGTATTGATTTCACCGATGCCGACCGACTGTTCTTTGGCTGAACTCGCGATATTCGTAACAAGCTCAGTGACGACTGTTACAGACTCAGCAATCATTTCCAGCGCCTGGCCGGCTCTGCCTACTAGCTCAACACCCGATCCGACCTGCTTGGATGACGTCGAAATCAGCACTTTGATTTCCTTTGCGGCGTCGGCGGTTCTCGTCGCCAGCGCTTGGACCTCTGACGCGACGACAGCAAACCCTCTTCCAGCATCGCCTGCGCGTGCGGCTTCGACACCAGCATTCAAGGCAAGCAAGTTCGTTTGAAATGCGATGTCCTCAATGACGCCAATGATCTGAACGATCTGTTCGGACGATTTTTCAATGCGGCTCATCGCCTTAACGGCCTTCTTTACGACCTTACCGCTGTCGAGCGCCGCCTTCTCGGCGCTTTTGACGTCTTCGCTTGCCGCTCCCGCTGCTTCGGACGTTGAATGCACACTGGTGGTCAGGTGCTCAAGCGCCGCTGCGGTTTCTTCGAGTGCTGCTGCTTGATTTTCCGTGCGCTGCGCAAGTTCATCTGCAGCGGATGCGACTTGTGTCGTCTCACCACGGATGTTTGAAGCGTTGACGATTACCGTCGACATTGTGGCTTCAAGTTGCCTGATAGCATCGTTGAAATTATTCCTCAGAGCGTCAAATTCAGCCGCAAACTCCTCGTGAATTTGGGTTGTTAGATCACCTTGGGACATGTCAGCAAGCGCACGGTTCAAACTATGGACAACGTGCGTGAGATCCCGTTCCATTGCCTCGCGTTCCGCGATGTTTGCATTGCGTTCGTTCTCTGCGTCGGTGATGTCCGATGCCATCATGACAACTCTGGTCAACTTCCCGCTCGCATCACAAACAGGGTTGTAATTCGCCTGGAGAAAGACGGTCTCTCCAGATTTGGTAACCCGTTCAAAGGTTCCAGATTTCAGCTCTCCGCGCTTCAGTCCCTCCCACATCTCACGATATTCTATCGACTTTACGAACTCTTTCTTGCAGAGGATAGCGTGTGGTCGCCCGATGATTTCGTCGCTGCTGTATTCCATCACATCCAGGAAATTCTGATTTGCGGTCACGACTTTGCCGTCTGGGCTAAATTCGACTGTCGCTTGCTGAGAAGAGATCGATTCGATAAGGTTGGCTTTGTTGAAGATCTCCGCCGCATTGTCCTCAAGAGTGTCGCGCATTACCGCGAGCGTTCGAGAGACGTCGCCAATCTCCGAACGGTCCTCTTGCCACGGAACTTCGACGTCGGCTTCCTGCGCTGTAATGGACCGCATCGCGTCAATCAATTGCGCAAGTTTGGTGCTCAATTTGCGCGCAAAGAAATAGAGTGCAATTGCGCTCAGTAAGAATGCGGCGGTAGCAGTCACCAGAAAAATCGCTGCGCGGATTTGTGCGGCACTTTGTTCCGACTGAACAACCGCACTCAACGAATCAAAAAGCTCAACCTCTGCCTGGCGCATTGCGTCGATTGCTTGGGTGGACATGGCAAACCATTGATCGCCAGTGAGTTCAATTGGCCGATCATTCGCGGGGTCGCCTTTGACAAGGGCCTCAACTTGCTTGACCGCTTGGCGCTCTGGCAGCGTTGCAATTTTTTTGGTAGGCAAGACCCGCGAGATGTAAGTATCCGCCTTTTCAAGCATCAGGTTTTGCGCCGTGCCCATTTCCAGAAAGCTGAAACGTCCGGACTGCGTGAACTCACCTGTCCCGAACCCCACAGCACCAATGGCGCGCTGACGACCTGCATATTCCTTGGCTGCAGCCAACATTGCATGGCCGGCACCTGCGCTTCCAACCTCAGCGAAATCAACATTGGTCAATGCAATTGCATTTTCCGCACGTGCATCTTCGATCATTTGAGTAAATGTAGAAACAACTTCTGGGACGGTCGCTGTCAAAGAAGAAACACCTTGGCGAAATGCAGACAAAGCATCAAGTCCGCTTGCCAATATTTCTAGCCGATCGGTATCGAATTCCTGTGCCGCACTCATCAAAGCGTCGAAAGCCAAATGGGCAGCGTCAACATTCGCGCGCTGTGCAATGAGTTCATTGGCAAACTGATCCCCGCCAGAGCTGACGTAACCGGCTGAAAGGCCGCGTTCGATCTGCAATTCATGAATAAGGTCGGAAACAATAATGGTATCATCAAGAACGGAAGCAGTGTGATCTGCAGCGACGATCACCCTAAGAGCTTTCTGACTGCCAATAGCTGTCGTAATGAGGATACCAATAAGTGGGATAAGCACAATAACGGCGATCTGAGTGCGTAGCTTCATCTGTCTGTCTCGATCCTTAACATAGGGATGCTGTGACGGCTCTATCGACTGAGTCTTAAATTTCTCCTGACGGCACTTCATTCAATTTGGCAAAAACTTCCGCAAACGCATTGGCATGATTTACGAAGCGTTAGGGGATTTGCGTTTAGGCACAATTCGTCAATCGACAATTGCCATCTTTTTCAAGACGTGAACGCAGGACAACACGTGTCAGATACCGTCAACATCGACTCCGAAGCTCCGACAGAATTGCTCAACACTCCAGAAGAAAACGTGCTGCACTACGTTTTGCCCCCGAATGTCATGCACGACGCTGTGGGTGAGTTAGCGGAGTTTATTCTGAAAAACGCAGGGAGACCCATGGTTCTGGACGGCTCCAGCGTCCACCAGGTCGGCTCTCAAGGCGCACAACTTCTGGCCATGGCAACGCGGTCATGGGCAGAGGAAGACATTCCGTTCGTCTTGCAAGACCCAAACGGATCGGTCGGTATTTGTCTTCAGGATTTGGGACTGAGTGATTTCATCGAACTGGGTGCCCAGGAGGACCAACCACAATGACGACACATGTGCTGGCTATCGACGATTCTCGGACAATCAGAACGCTGCTGGGCGTCACGCTGGGCGACAATGGTTTCAAAGTCACAACGGCCGAGGATGGCGTCGAAGGGTTGGAGTCGTTCAACTCTGCGCAACCCGACGTGGTTATCACTGATATCAACATGCCGCGATTGGATGGATTCGGCGTAATCGAAGGAATACGCGGCGGATCCGTCAATCGGAGTGTTCCAATCATCGTTCTCAGCACGGAAAGCAGTGATGATTTGAAGTTGAGGGCACGCAAGGCGGGGGCGACAGGCTGGATAGTCAAACCTTTTGAAGAAGCATCGCTTGTCGCGGTGCTCAAAAGAATAACCGGGGTCTGACACAATGTCCGAGCGAGACGCAATCCGGGATATGTTCTTTGAGGAGTGCGAAGACCTTCTGGACGAGTTGCATGAAGGGCTGCAAGTCATGGAAAGTGACGGTGCAGACGACGATTGCATTAACGCAATCTTTCGTGCGGTACACTCAATAAAAGGGGGTGCGGGCGCATTCGGGCTTGATGCACTTGTCGGGTTTTCGCATGTGTTTGAAACCGTCCTGGATCAGATTCGGGACGGTGCGATCATACCCGATCCGGATTTGGTGCAAACTTTGCAATCCGCTGGGGACATACTGTCGGACCTTGTCGACTCTGCGCGAGCTGGCACGGCAGGGGACACCAGCGCGGCAGATACTGTAGCAGAACAGCTCGAAAGCGTGCTTGGTGATCAACCGGCCGACGACGAAACCTTTGATTTCGAAACGATCAGCGCTGACTTTGACTTCGACATGGATTTGGAGGGGCCAACGATCATCGGCACGGATCACCTGCCAGATCTCGATACTGTATCCACCGATCAAGAATGGCTGATAAAATTCCAACCCTTCACAGAGCTTTATGCGACTGGGCACGAACCGCTCATCCTGTTCAGAGCGCTTGCGGAGTTGGGCGAAATCACCATTGAAGCGGACGTTTCGCGCGTTGCCGGACCAGAAAGCTTTGACTGGACGGAAAGTTATCTGTCCTGGGAAATCCTTTTGGTTTCAAATGCACCGCAGCAAAAGATAATGGACGTGTTCGAATTCGTGGACGGTCTGTGTGCACTGAGCGTTGTTCCACAAGATGCAGATGATGCCGCCGGAGCCACCCAAGTCTCCAGTGATGTTGCGCTGCCCGCCCCGGAGATAGTTGAACCCCCCGAACAGGACCCTGGAGAACCCGCAGGTCTTCCTGATACGCCGATTGCGGAAGCACTGCCTCCACGAAAGGAGCCACCGGCCACCCTGCGTGTAGAAGTTGACCGCATTGATTCCCTCGTCAACACCGTCGGTGAACTGATTATCAATCAGGCCATGTTGTCTCAGCGTGTACGAGAGTTGGGGCAACGTCCGCCACCTGAGTTGATGACCGATCTGGAAGACTACAAGCAACTGGCGCGGAATGTGCAGGAAGGGATTATGGATTTGCGCATGCAGCCCATCAGACAGCTCTTCCAGCGGATGAACAGGATCGCGCGAGAAACCGCAAACACCGCGGAAAAGCCAGTGACGCTGGAACTGGAAGGGGAGGACACAAAGGTCGACAAAAAGGTCATCGAAAAGCTTGCGGAGCCGCTCACCCATATGGTCCGCAATGCAATTGATCATGGCATTGAACCGCCCGACAAAAGGGCCGAAAGCGGGAAACCTGCAAAGGGAACCGTTCGGCTGAATGCAAGTCACAAATCGGGACATGTCTTGATCCAGATTGTCGATGACGGCGGAGGGTTGAATCGCGAAAAAATCCGTGAAACGGCGGAGGGAAAAGGGCTTGTCTCGAAGGACGATGACCTTACAGAGGCTGAGATCGATAATCTTCTATTCTGCCCTGGGTTTTCGACCGCATCCACAGTCACCAGTCTTTCGGGTCGCGGCGTTGGGATGGATGTGGTCAAAACCGCGATCACGGCTTTGGGCGGACGCGTCTCGATTGCTTCGGAACCGGGTGTCGGATCCACTTTCACAATAGTGCTCCCCCTAACAATGGCTGTTCTGGATGGGATGGTCGTCTGTGTCGGCGATGAAATGATGGTCGTTCCAATTGCAGCGGTCGAAGAAGCGATCCGACCGAAAAAAAGAGACGTTAGCAAAGTAGGTAGCGGCAGCATTGTGTTCGAGAACCGCGGCGACTACCTACCCGTTGTGGATTTGGGCGAATACCTTGGCCACCCACCGTCGAAACAGAAGCTGACAAAGCGCACTTTTTTGATTGTGCGATCAGAAGAGACGCGCGTCGCACTTGCCGTAGATCAGGTCATAGACAAGCGCCAGGTTGTCATAAAGAGCTTGTCGAAGAACTACCGCCCCGTGCCTGGCGTGTCCGCAGCTACCATTCTTGGGGACGGCAAGGTCGCGCTTATTGTCGATCCGGATCCAATCGCAATCGACACCCGCCCCAGAAAAACAGCCAAACGAACCAGTTCAACGCTCAAGGAGAAGCCTCATGCCGCTTGAGCCCGATGTCAAAACAGTTCCGGTGCAGTTGTTCTCGACATTGTCCGTTGCAGGCCAGAAGTACTGCATAGATATCATGCGGGTTCGGGAAAATCGTCGATGGTCACCAACCACCACTCTGCCGCACAGCCCACCTTTCATGATGGGGACAATGAACCTCCGTGGCGAAGTGATCCCAATTGTCGATCTGGCCTGCATGTTCGGGCTTCCGCCGATCGTACCAACTGACCGCCACGTCGTCGTCATTGTCGAGCACGGCAACAGGATCATAGGGCTGGCCGTCGAAGCAGTTAGAAGGATTTTGTCTGTAGAAGCGGATCAAATTCGGGAAGCACCCGGCGCGCGAAAGGAATGCACCATGTCTTGTGTGTGCGGCTTGGTCACGACGGATGATGGAATGATCCGAATCATTGATGTCGAAGACGTGGTGAAAGCGATGGACGAGGTTCTTTAACGATCATGGCGACCGTAGCCCGCTCTCTCGACATTCCATTTTCAGCGGAAGACTTCGATCGTGTTGCCGCACTGGCGCACGACCGTATCGGTCTTCACTTGGAAGCGCACAAACGCGATCTGGTTTATGGCAGGTTGGCGAAACGCTTGCGCAAGCTGGGTCTCAGCAGTTTCAAGGCGTATTTCGATCTACTTGCCGACGCGAACGGCGAGGTGGAAGAAGGCGAATTGCTTAGCCTTCTCACAACAAATGTAACGCATTTTTTTCGCGAGCAACATCACTTCGAACAAATGCGAGATGACATATTTCCGCGATTGATCAAACATGCCCAATCAGGCCAGCGCGTGAGGCTTTGGTCCGCAGGCTGCTCCCAAGGGCAAGAGGCCTATTCCCTCGCTCTGACGATCAAGGAATTGTGCCCGAACGCTGCTCAGCTCGACATCCGCATTCTAGCAACTGATGTGGATCCGAAAGTGCTCAAATTCGGTTTTCGTGGCCAGTATCCAGAAGCAGAATTGGACGGCATTCCGAAGCGTCTCCGGCAGATTGGGACGACCAAGCCGAAGGGCGGGTTTTTCGAAATTGAGCCAACCACTCGAAGCCTTGTGACCTTTGGCGAACTGAACTTAGTCAAGCCATGGCCCACGCGTGGATCTTTCGACGTGATTTTCTGTCGAAACGTAGCAATTTACTTTGACAAGCAAACCCAGGAAAAACTCTGGATGCGGTTTGCAAAGCAGCTGCGTGCGGGAGCGCAGCTTGTGGTTGGGCATTCGGAACGAGTGACTGGGCCCGCGACCGCGTTCCTGAGCAATGACGGCGTAACGTCCTACCGCAAGTCGGATGCCAAAACGCATGACGACATTGACAAAACTGGAAGGAACAAATGAGCATTCGAGAAAAGCTGCATGTGATGGTGGTCGATGACATGTCCACGAGTCGAGGTTTGTTGACGCAAGGTCTGGAAGCTCTGGGAGTCGTAAACCAGCGTGACGTGAATGACGGAGCGACCGCTTTCAATATGATCAGTCAACAACCTGTTCATCTTGTCATCTCCGACTACAACATGCCCGGCCTCAACGGGCTAGAACTGCTTGAAAAGCTTCGTCGGCAGGCACACACACAGAAGATCGCATTTATCTTGGTCACTGGAAAACCAACACCAGACATTGTCGCAAAAGGTAAAGCGTTAAGGGTGAATTCGATACTCAAAAAACCTTTCACCAATGTTGAGCTTCGCGACTCCATTGAAAAAGTGGTTGGCCGATTGTGATAAAAGCAGACGTGGAACCAGCAAAGCATACTGAAGCCTTGTTTGTTTTTTTAGGCGGCGTGCAGCTGAATTGGAAGTATTGAATGACGAACTATGAGTGCAGTGGAAGTTGTTCTGGAAACTGCGCGAGTCCGGCATTTTCGCAACAGTGCTAAGCAAGCATTGCAACGCTTCGGCCTTCTCACACAATCAGTTGAAGCGTTACAAGAATTCTTGCGGGGGTCTGAAAGGGCTCTTCCGCACGAGTACCAAGTTGACTTGGCTTTGGCGCTACGAAACCTGCCTCTCGCAGAAATTAAGTCTCGCTTGTCCGGACAAATGCGGGTTGGAAAACTCGACCGCGTTTGAGCGGATAAAGTCCCGTGGTTTGTGAATGCGCTCGCCTCATGACTAGCGGTCAAAAGCAAACTGGCCAAGCTAGCACCTTTATTTGTCAGGGAGTTTGGAGGGTCCATTTTTGACGGGTCTTGCATAGCGCGTTGGCAATGATGACGA
>ERZ1740067.227-NODE-227-length-47178-cov-6.774590_pt1 | contig 47178 bp, 42 predicted proteins | sample MGYA00581736_ERZ1740067 | MGnify/ENA primary metagenome ERZ1740067 (study PRJEB43018, sample SAMN04849236) | marine metagenome | isolation source: floating plastic debris | place: Pacific Ocean | collected 2008-08-27 | study: EMG produced TPA metagenomics assembly... | reverse complement strand
AGAAAGTCCTTCGCGCTCTTTGGCAGAAGATGCCGCCCAAAGTTCAAATTTCTTATAATCTTTATAGGGAATTTGACCCAACTCAAAATTAGCCAATAATTCTCCGTTGTAAAAAGCACCGCTTCCCAGGCCGGTACCAACCGTAATCATAATAACCAATCCTTTTTTACCGCGTCCCACACCATAGTTCATTGAGGCGTAACCAGCAGCATCTGCATCGTTGATTACCGTGAATTCGTGACCTGTAGCTGTTGTGAATAACTCGTCAACGTTAACTCCTACCCAGCTTTTATCCAAATTTCCGGGAGCTTTACAAATACCTTTCTTAACGATAGTGGGGAAACCACAGCCAACAGGACCTTTATAATCAAAATGGTCTACAATTTCCTTTATCACTTGGGCCATATCACTGGGTTTTCTACTTTCAGGGGTCGGTACCCTAAATCTATCAGTTAACATTTCGCCGGTCTCTGCGTTGACCAAAGCACCTTTCATGCCTGAACCTCCAATGTCGATTCCAAGTAATTCCATTTTATTAAAATTTTAACAAAGAAACAAAAACTGAATAGAACGCCATTTCTTGACGTTATGGCTTTTGCATAAGTTTTCAACTAATGAGGGTTGGAAAGGGATTATACGGCTTTTTGAACCACTTCAAAAATCTTACTGTTATCGCACTTTATGGTTTTGTGTGGATATTTTAGGATTAGGGCATAATCATGTGTGGCCATAATGATGGTCCTTCCGCTTTCGTTGATTTCTTCGAGAACTTTCATTACCTCAACGCTCGTCTGGGGATCTAGGTTTCCCGTGGGCTCATCGGCTAAAATCAATTCTGGGTCATTGAGTAAAGCCCTAGCAATGGCTACCCGTTGTTGTTCCCCACCAGAAAGTTCATGGGGAAATTTAAAACCCTTGGTTTTCATTTCAACCTTATCCAAGACCTGTTCAATTTTGGCATCCATTTTAATGATATCGGTCCACCCAGTGGCTTTTAATACAAATTTGAGATTGTTATTAATGTTTCTATCTGGCAGAAGTTTGAAATCTTGAAACACAATGCCCAGTTTTCGTCTTAAAAAGGGAATGTCGTCTTCCTTTAAGGTCTTGAGATTAAAATCTACTATAGAGGCTTCACCTTGCCGTAAGGGTAAATCCCCATAAAGGGTTTTCATAAAACTGCTTTTACCGCTGCCGGTCTTGCCAATGACATAAACAAAATCCCCTTTTTTAACCTGTAGGGTAACATCGTTCAACACCAGATTTTCCTCTTGAAAAATGGCTGCATCCTGCAGTTTCAAAATTGTCTCGCGCATTCCTTAATTTAAGAATATAAAAATATCAAGATTTAGTGAAATAAATGAGTGGCAAAAAGAAAGTGTGGAAATTAAAAAAAGAAACATCACTTTTCTCAAAACGGAAAGTGATGTTCCTATGTATCGGTTACCTTTGATGTTTTACTTAATCGGGTAGTAAATATCTGTTTGAATCTTATCGGGTGTGACCTCAGTAGGGTCGTTCATGTAAAGCTCATATACCAGGCCTGTCATCGTAATCTTATTACTATCCATGAACGTGGCAATGGCTTGATGTGCCTCCATATCACCAACACCATAGTTTCCATATTTTGGTACCATGACTACTTCTCCATCCGGTAACGTCATTGATTGCATATCTGCCCCTGGTTTAATGGTCTTGTCTGAAAATACACCCACCATAAACTCAGCTTCCCCGGTTTCCTCATCCCATTTTGTATATATGGCGCCGGGTGTAAAATCACCATACTGTAGACCTTGGTTTACTGCATACTCCCCAACCTTGGGCATGGATTCTGCGAATATTTTTGACATGGCCTCTTGGTCGTCAGTTCTCGAACTATGGGCGTACCCAATAAAGTTCTTTTCGTTGACATCTATCTTTACGATATCGCCCATAGACCAGGTTGCGGCCAACTTATTATAGGCTTCAACCTCTTTTGCCATGACGCTGTCCAAACGCTCAAGCCCTCGTTCAAACATTGGTCCGATCATGGCGTCATACCCTCCACTGATCGCTCCAAAAAACTTGAATACAAAGGGTATTTCTTCTGCTTTCATTCCCCAAGTTACCTCAGTTCCATCCTCCTTTGGACTAAATTTCCAGTAGCCGGTGGAACCGCCCATACCATCGAACGATAGCTCATTGGTAATGGATTCGTATGGTATGGCACTGACCATTTTTTGACTTCCGTCGCCATCTTTGCCCTGCCAGTTATAACTAGCACCTTCACCTTTGGTAACCTCTCCATATTCAAAGGTCATTGTTGGGTCTTCTTCCAGCCAAGGAAGCCATTCAGGCCAATTTTTAAAATCACTTACATTGTTGTAAACCAGTTCAGGAGTTGCCCTAACAACGCGACTTCTAGTGATATCATAAGAACTGGGTTGTACAGCCGCATAAATGCCAAGAGCAATAATGACAACCAACAAGAACAGTAATACGTACTTTAGGATTTTCATAATATTGTTTTTTTAAGGTTACGTTGTATGACAAGATACAATTTTCAAGTTTTACGACCTGATTATAAATGTTTTGTCCTTCTTTTGGGATGTTTAAAGTAGATGGTAAGTAGGTTAAATTATGAGATTCACCTGAATAATTAAGAGAGGGTTTCTCACTATGGTCATACTTTGGCGCGAATTTTGACGTTAGCTAAATACAATCAGAGAACCACGTAGAACACTATGAAATGGACTTTTTACGTCTTTTCATTCCTTTTTTTGGGAATGATGGCTACGACAACCGCACAAAAAACCCAGATTTTTTCCCACGATAATAAACAGTACCAAGATGCTTTGGCGCTGTATAATAATCAGCAATATCAGGCGGCGCAGGCTTTGTTTGAAGAGGTGAAGCAAACCACTGATGATGAAGAGACCGAAGCTAATAGCGTTTATTACGTCGCCAATGCTGCTATCCGACTCAATCAAAGAGGTGCTGACAACCTCATGGAGGGTTTTGTCGAAAACTATCCGACCTCCACAAAACGGAATTCTGCCTTCATGGATGTCGCTGATTATTATTTCGAGACAGGTCGATATCCTTATGCCCTTAAATGGTATAAAAAAGTAGAGCAAAATGCGATGTCAAGAAAAGACAAAGAGCGTTTTGATTTTAATATGGGCTATGCCTATTATGCTGCAAATCGTCCTAACGAAGCTGAAAAGTACCTTAGCAGGGTTTCAAACTCCTCAAAATATGGTTCACAAGCCAAGTATTATCTTGGGTATATCGCTTACGAGCAAGATGACTACGAATCGGCAAATGAGCGTTTTGACAAAATAAACGACCCTGAAGTTTTAAAAGAAAAATTGGCCTATTATCAAGCTGACCTCAATTTTAAACTGGGCAATTTTGAAAAGGCCATCGAAATGGCCGAGCAGCATATGGTCAAAGCCGACCGTCGTGAAAAATCAGAATTGAACAAGATTATTGGGGAAAGCTATCTTAATCTTGGCAGCTATCAAGACGCTATTCCCTACCTAAAACAATACAAGGGTAAACGAGGAAGGTTCAGTAATACCGATTATTATCTTTTGGGGTATTGTTACTACAAACTCAATAATTATGAAGCGGCTATCGGGCAGTTCAATAAAATCATAAATGGCTCAAATGCAGTAGCCCAAAACGCTTACTATCATCTTGCTGAGTGTTATTTGAAGTTAAATCAAAAGACCGAATCTTTGAATGCCTTTCGAAATGCTTCCCAAATGGTATTCAGTTCAGCAATTGAAAAGGATGCTTTCTTGAATTATGCGCGATTGAGCTATGAAATTGGCAATCCTTATGAGCCGGTTCCCGAAGTGATGATGGCTTATCTTGAAAAGTTCCCAGATGACACACATGAGGCAGAAATCAAGAACCTATTGGGTGATTCTTTTATTTCGTCCAAAAATTTTGCGGGTGCCATGGAACTTTTGGAGAAAAATAAGAACTACGCTGGTAAGGAGACCTATCAAAAAGTGGCCTTTTATCATGGGGTAGCACTTTTCATCGATAATGACTATTCGGCTGCCCTGAACGCTTTTGAGAAGTCATTGAAGAATGCCCTAAATAACACATTTAAAGTTCGTGCCCAATTTTGGAAAGCCGAATCACAATATCGATTGAACCGTTTTGATATGGCCTTAAAAAGTTTTGAGGAATTTCGTAATACCCCAAGTGCTAAAGATGTTGAGGAGTACGATCAATTGGAGTATAATTTGGGATATTGTCATTTCAAACAAAAAGACTATTCGAATGCCTCGGCGGCTTTTAAAAGGGCTACGCAATCCAATACTTTAGACAATGCGATGAAGACCGATGCACTAATGCGATTGGGGGATAGTTATTTTGTTTCTAGCAATTATAAGTTAGCATTGAGTTCTTATAATAAAGCATCAAAGGTCAATGGTCCAGAACGGGATTATGCCGCATTTCAGAAAGCGATGAGTCAAGGCTTTCTAGGGAATTCTACATCAAAAATAGATGGCTTAAGTCAATTTGTATCGCGTTATCCCAAGTCCTCACTTCGCGATGATGCTCTTTTCGAGCTGGGTAATACTTATGTCAAGACAAATCGCGAAGCCATGGGGCTTCAGACCTATGAAAACCTAATTAAGACTTTCCCCAAAAGTAAGTTTGCACCGCAGGCACAACTGCGTCAGGGTTTGGTGCATTACAATGCCAGTAGAAATGAGCGAGCCCTGGAAAAGCTTAAGGGTGTTGTTAGTACCTATCCAAAATCACAAGAGGCCCAGCAGGCCGTATCGACGATTAAACTGGTTTATGTTGATATGGGAAAGGTCAGTGAATATGCTGCTTGGGCAAGAAACGTCGATATCGTTGAGGTAAGTGATTCAGAATTGGATGATGCCAGTTTCGAAGCGGCCCAACGTAAGTATATTGAAGGAAAAACGGAGGTCGCCATTCGTGCGTTTGAAGAATACCTGAAGGAATTCCCTAACGGTATACATTCCGTGGAGGCGAATTTCACTTTGGCACAATTGTACTTTTCAAAAAATGAAAAAGAAAAAGCATTGCCCAAGTACATTGAGGTAGCCAATCGTGGAACAAGTGAATATGGCGAACAAGCCTTGACACGGGTTTGCGAGATTTATGTAGGTGCAGAAGATTATCAAAATGCAATTCCCTTTTTGGAACGGTTGGAAAGCACTGCCGAGATTACCCAAAACCGCACGTTTGCCCAAAGCAACTTGATGAAAGGGTATTATGAGCGGAAGGATTATCAAAATACATTGGCCTATGCCGAAAAGGTTTTGAATGATAATACCATTGATAATCGAATTAGGAGTGATGCCCAAATAATGATAGCCCGTTCAGCTATTGAAACTGGTGACGAACAATTGGCGGAGAAGGCCTTTTCTGAAGTAAAAAAAATCGCAAAAGGCCAAGTTGGTGCAGAAGCGTGGTACTATGACGCCTTCTTCAAAAATCACAATGGTGATTTTGAAGCTAGTAATGTTTCCGTTCAAAAATTAGCGAAAGACTTTGCAGCGTACAAAGAATGGGGTGGTAAGGGTTTGGTTATTATGGCCAAAAACTTTTATGTATTGGAAGATGCATTTCAAGCCACTTACATCTTGGAAAGTGTTCTGGAGAACTTTTCAGAATATCCTGATATTGTGGCCGAGGCCAATGGGGAACTTTCGCTCATAAAATCCCGCGAAGCGGAAAACAATTCATCAATCAATCAAAATTAGTCGTGAGCATGAAAGAGTATACCGTATCAGTTGGTTTGCCGTCGAGAACGGCGACGAAGCAGCTTATTAAAACGTATCTAATGTCTACAGTTATCAGTAGTGTTCGATATGGCAAAAAAATGCTCTTGTTTTTTCTTTTTTTTGGACTTATTACGGTGGTTCAATCCCAACAGACGGATGATATCGGCACTGAAACGGTAACCGTTGTAAAACCATATTCCCCCTCTGTTTCCGATGCCTTCAAAATTAAAGCGGTTCCTACGGTTAACGATTCGATTGAATTGCAGAAGAAACCCATTGAGTATGTTATTTTTTCCGTTCCGGTGGCTTCTACCTTCACCCCTGCTAAGGCTAAGGCAGCAAAAGTGGAAAAAGTTCCTCCACCGATACTGTACAATTCTTATGCGATGGTGGGCTTGGGTAATTTCAACAATGCTATCGTTGATTTTTATACCAGTAGGGAAGTAGGCCGTGATGAAAACCTTTTTGATGTGGGATTGACCCACTTTTCCTCAAGGGGCGATATTAACAGCACCCCGTTGAATACGAACTTTTACAACACCGATTTAGATCTTTCTTTTGCTAAAAAGGATAGAGACTACAATTGGAGTGTAGGATTGGGGTTAGGTCATCAACTGTACAACTGGTATGGGTTGCAAAGTGCAGTTTTTACACAAACACAAGTTGATGGCATCAGTGATGAAACACAGCATTATTTTAATGCCGAAGCGACCGCACAGTTGAGTGTTGAAGACACTTTCTTTAAGGAAGGCAAAGTATTGGTGAGACGTTTTTGGGATGCCTTTGATTCTGGCGAGAATCGAGCAGTGCTTTATACCGAATTCGAAGTACCCATAACTTCCGAAATGGTAAATATCAAAACTAATTTGGACTATGTTGGTGGAGAATTTAACAATGCTAGTTTGAATGAAACCGTAAACACAACGACTCCGCTTTCATACGCTCATTTGATTGCAGGTGTCAATCCAAGTTTTGTAATACTTCGAGATGAATTAACGGTGAACTTGGGAGCTAATTTCGTTTATGGTACGGATTTAGAACGTAGTAACGGTAGTTTTTTTATCTATCCAGCTGTTACGGCATCTTATCGTATTGTGAATGACCAGGTTATTGCCTATGGGGGTTTGGAAGGTGATTTGAAGCAAAATTCCTATCACGATTTCGTGAGTGAAAATCCGTTTGTATCGCCAACACTGGCATTGTCAGGTGATAATCCGCTTTATGGATTGTACAGTCTTCAACCTACTGACCAACAGTATGAGGGTTATGCTGGTGTAAAGGGGCAGCTGTCGCCGGGTATTGGATACAATGTTCGCGGTTTTTATCGTGCGGAAAATCGAAGACCATTGTTTTTATTGAACCCTCAGAATCTTTTTAGGGATGATGAAGGAGACTATAATTTTGGAAACTCTTTTCAAGTGTTTTATGATGACATTAAAACCTTCGGATTTTTTGGAGAATTGAATATTGATGTCAACCGAAAGTTCACTTTGGGAATCAATGCAGAATATTTTAATTACAATACCGAAACCAATAATCCTGCGTGGAATTTACCAGAACTAAAAGGTTCCGTGTTCTTAGATTATCAAATTACGGACCAATGGTATGCGGGGGCGAATTTATTTTTTATTGGAGAGCGCCAAGACCTACAATCAATAGCGGCGGAAGGAATATCCCCAAACGAATTTGTTTCGAATATCGTAACCCTTGAAAGTTTCTTTGATGCCAATGTACATTTGGGGTATCGTTTGAATGACCAATTGTCGGTCTTTGCCAAGGCATCAAATTTAGCCAACAACAACTATGAACGTTGGTCGAACTTTAGGGTTCAAGGATTTCAGGCTTTGGCAGGTGTTTCGTATAAATTTGATTTCTAGTGTGTTCCAGCTAACTTCTGATTGCTTACACTTAAATTAAAGAAGAGGTTTTTAGTCTTTTCAGTTTAAAATCAAAACTTATAAAAATGCCATTTGGTCAAGCATATAAGACACCTTTAGAATAATTAGAGCTGAAAATTCGGCTTTATAAAACACCTAATTTTTATCTAAGCTTAGCTAAAAACTCTTTATTTGGACTTACCATTAATGAATTCTCCAAATGTTTTTTTGGGTATCGCGATATTCCTTTAAATCCTTTGATAGTTTTTTTTCAATTGGTTTCCAATGTGTTATTGAAATTGCATATGCAATCAATACCACTAAAAGTGGAAATATTATCAAGTCTACCATTTTATCAGCTTTGTGGGGTGTGCTTTTAAACATAAGATTCGCAACCAAAGTCACGACACATGTAATGAGACATCCGGTTAAATACATCTTATAGGGTTCCATAGCAGTTTTATTTTGGGGATTATGGGTTATATCTTTAGTTTTTCTTCTAAAGTTAAAAAATGAAAACTGACCTTACAATAGCGCTGGGGCAAATGGAAGTGGTTCCTGGAAGACCCGAATTGAACTTGAATAAGATGTTGCAAATGATTCAGGAAGCCAAGCAAAAGTCGGTTGATTTGATTTGCTTTCCCGAAATGTGTGTTGGAGGCTATTTATTAAGCGACAAATTTCTTGAGGATTCCTATTGCAAGGAACTCATGAGCTACAATAATGACCTTTTAGAGGCCAGCAAGGGCATAGCCATTGCGTATGGTAATATCTATGTGGTTAAACCCGGTGAAGGTCACCATCCCAATAAAGATGGTAGAAGTAGAAAATATAATGCGGTATATGTAATGCAGAATGGGAATTACGTAGAGCGAATAAGGGAAAATGGTATTCTACCTGTTGGAGTTCAGCCCAAAACACTTTTGCCCAATTATCGCTTTTTTGACGATGAGCGCTATTTTTTTTCCTTACCAGATGTAGCTATAGACTATGGTATGGAACTCAGCAATCTGTTATCACCATTCTTGATTTCAGTGGGGGATAAAAAAATCCCCATAGGTATGGAGTTGTGCGAAGACCTTTGGTGTCATGACTATAGGTCGAATGAAGAACCAATTAACATTACGAAAATACTCATTGAATCAGGGGCTAAAAAAATCGTCAATTTATCGGCTTCGCCTTGGACCTTGATGAAAAACAGTGCTAGGGATAGGCGTGTAAAGTACTTGCAGCAACAGTCCCCACCTTTCGTTCCTTATTATTATGTGAACTGTGTTGGGGTGCAGAACAACGGTAAAAATATTGTTACGTTTGATGGGGGTTCTACCGTGTACAACAAAAAGGGTGATCCATGTATATTATCCGAAAACGGTTGGAAAGAAGACTTGATGATTGTTGATAAAAATGCTGTATTCAAATCCAAAACCAGGAACATCGGAAGTGCCATCGAGGAAAAATACTTGGCCATTTCCAATGGATTAAAAAATTCGAAGAATATTTTAGGGGATAATCCACGTTTTGTTATTGGTTTGAGCGGCGGAATCGACAGTGCTCTTGTGGCCACGCTTTTAGTGCTGGCATTTGGTAAAGAAAAAGTGATAGGCGTTAATATGCCATCGAGATACAATAGCGCGAAAACCAAAAATTCAGCAAAGACACTAGCGCAAAATTTAGCCATTGAATATTTGGTACTCCCTATAGAGGCGGTGGTAAAAGAAAACGCAACTATTTTGGAACAAGATGGGCAAGAACTGAGCGAGTATCATTTAGAAAATGTACAAGCGAAGATTCGAGGAACCTCCATTCTGTCCAATCTTGCTGCTAAATATAACTGCTTCTTTACCAATAACGGTAATAAATTGGAAATTGCTCTGGGATACTCTACCCTCTATGGAGATTGGGGAGGTGCCATAGCTCCCATCGGTGATCTCACGAAAACAGAAGTGGTAGCCATGTGTCACTATATCAACGATACCGTATTTGGGAAGGAAATTATACCCGAACTTTTATTGCCCGACACACTATGGAGATTTAATGAAGACCAGATTCAACCTTCTGCCGAATTGAAAAGCGATCAGGTCGATCCGATGAAGTTTGGATACCATTGCAAATTAATAGAAGCCGTAACTGACTATCAAAAAAAGTGCATAGAAGATATCATGGCCTGGTACTTGGAAGGTGCCCTACATGAAAAATTGGGTATCCGTTATGAGCTTATGCAACGTTGGGGAATTGACTCTCCGAAAGTGTTTTTAAGAGATTTGGAATGGTTTTATGACACCATCCAAAGAAACGTTTTTAAGCGCGTGCAGTCTCCCCCTATTATTCTGACCAGTAAATCCAGTTATGGGTATGACATTCGGGAGTCATTGCTGCCCATATTAAAAACAAAACAATACCAAGAGCTTAAGGAAAAAATTGAGTTGATGGATAGTTACCGTATGGCTGAGCTCAAGTAAACAAAGAATTGGTTCATGCCCTGACCACCCTTTAATTTTTTATTTTGAAATGCATCATAATAGGGATAAGGCAGATTTAGCCTTATCCTTGATATTGAGATTTAACTTATAAAACCAATATCTCTCTAGAACTCCCCTTCCTTTCATTATTGGGCTTTTGTGCGTCAACAAGTAGAATTGATAATTGTTAGAGATTGAGGTTTTTCCCAATCAAAGACGGGAATCATCTTGAAAATTATTTGTCTTTGAAGTATTCGTCTGTCGCCCATAATGACAAAATATTCTTTCATTGATGGTGTCTCTAGAAATTGAGATAGAAATGAATAAAAAGACTATATAATTAAATTTTGTTTAACTAATTTTGTAAAAAAATTGAACAAAATGACACACATTGGTAAAGAATTTCCGAATCTTGATGTAAGGGCAATGGATTACATGGGAGATACCTTAACAATTAATGCGTTAAAAGAGGCAAAAGAAAAGAAAATGAAGGTGCTGCTTTTCTGGTATCCTAAGGATTTTACATATGTATGTCCTACGGAATTACACGCTTTTCAGGAAGCCCTACCAGAATTTGAAAAAAGAAATACCCTAGTAATAGGAGCTTCTTGTGATACTCCCGAAGTTCATTTTGCATGGTTAAGCACTGCAAAAGATAACGGAGGAATAGAGGGTATTACCTATCCCTTAATTGCGGACAGCAATAGAAATCTATCTTCCATTCTTGGCATATTGGATAGTACCCCTAAAAATACGGTTAATGGTGAAACGCTGGCATTATTGGATGGAGACCATGTAACCTATAGGGCTACTTATTTAATTGATGAAGAAGGCATCGTATTTCATGAAGGAATTAATCATATGCCCCTTGGCCGAAATGTACAGGAATATATTCGGTTGGTAGATGCTTACACGCATTTTCAACAAAAAGGCGAGGTTTGTCCAGCTAATTGGGAAGATGGTGAGAGAGCCTTGGACGCCTACAGTAAATCTGTGGCCGAGTATCTATCTGCTTCTGCAAATTAATTTATTCTTCTGTTTACGAATAGATTTACAATCATATAATTCATTGAAAATGATAACGGAATTAAACACAGATACGCTACAGGACTTGATTAAGGAAAATGATAAGGTTGTAGTGCAATATTCTGCTTCATGGTGCGGAAATTGTAGAATTATGAAACCTAAGTTCAAAAAAGAAGCTTTGGATAATCAGGACGTACTTTTCGTCTATATTGATGCTGAGAAATTTCCAAATTCTAGAAAATTGGCAGATGTCAGCAATTTACCAACTTTTGCCTCTTTCAAAAATGGTCAATTCAAAAATCAAGTGCAAACGAACAAATACGATCTTCTAAAGGACCTAGTAAATGAAATTACCAGTAATTAAGAGCCTCGGCACCTTCATAGAAAATAACGACGAAGATTTCATCCATGAAACCTTAGAGGTTTTAAAGCATGTAAGTGAAGTCTCAAGTTTAAAGGATGAAGAGCTGAATGTTATAGGAGAATTGATAAGCAATATGTATGGAGCACTCGAAGTTCAAAAATCGATTAGAAATGGAGTGCAGCAAAAAGAAGCATTAAATGGTTTTATGCAAAGGGTTATGGGCTCAATAGATAATTAAAAATAGAAATCACTTAACAAAAAGGTCCATTATAACTTGAATATGAAATGTATGAGCGGCGGGCCACTGCTTTCAATTACACGGTGCAGGATGGAGTGCACAAAAAGGATTGTAGTGGTTCGTCAAATACTAAAGCATTTGAGTTCAAAATTTTAAAAACTATTCAATCCTATAGATTATGTCTTCGGAAAGAAGAGCTGCATTATCATTTATACTTCTTTGATAATGATGTTATTAGACGACTTAAACAGCTGCATAAAAGACAGTGTGAGTACAATGGATGTCGCAAAACCCATAATTGCCACGGTGAAGAATACAATTCCTGCAAAGCTTAAGTTCTTAAACCATTGCTCAGAAAGTTGTACTAAGAATGCCGGATTAATTTCGGTAGTGTAGACCGCAAAGAAAACAGTGAATATTAGGGTTGCCATAAATCCCGTTACAATACCGGTCAAAAACCCTTTTTTGTAATTAAACATCGGACCTTCTTCCAACCGCCGATATTTAATGGCTTCATAAATGCCAAACCCTGTTATGATGCCGTTGAACAAACTAAAAAAAATATTGGTATGTAAGTCGAACAAAGACAGTACAAGAAAATAAGCGATGAGAGATCCACTGGTAGCTAAACCAAAACGAATAGGGAGGGTGAAATTTTTCATTTTCTTTAATTTTTATTATGTGTTAAATAGAATTAAAAATAGGGATAGGACAAGGAAAGAAAACGCGGGAAATGATTTTAGCAAAGCGTCTTTTACCTTAATATGCATAGCTATGGCACCTGTCATTAGAACTGCCATAATTCCAGCGGAAGGCACGGTAAGTTGAGGCGTCCAAATGGAAATGATTAGCAGCGTTGCCGCCAAAACCTTAAGACCTCCTACGAGATAAAGCATTGTCTTCGACAAGCCATATATCTCAAATTCTTTTTTCATGTTTGATGCTTGCCCACCACGCCATGAAGTCGGTTTATTAAAACGCAGAAGCCAGACGTTAATAATGCTAAAAAATATAAAAACCTTTATTATGATTGTTACATATTCCATCTTTGCACTTTTAAAATTAATGCGTTTTTCTCTCGGAGGTCAATGGTAATAACATCCGCTATACTTATAATGGGCATTTTATGCTCTGCAATCTCGTTTCTCTTTTTTGGTTATTCGTGTTTAACCTCGCCATTTATGGTTTCAGAGTTCAAGAGGTATGGACTCAGTACATACCGTCGCCTTACGGGATGCTTACAGATTTTAGGAGCTCTTACCCTATTAGGGGGACTCTTTTATCTACCCTTCACTATTATTGGTAGTGCAGGTCTCTCCATTCTAATGTGGATGGGATTTGCAGTCCGCATTCGTATTAGAGATAGTCTGATTCAGTCAACGCCTGCATTATTTTACGCAGTACTCAACATGGTTATCCTTTTTACCGCTTTACAAGATCTTGATTGATTTCTATGTTCAAACTTTCGTTTTGAATCACCGTTAGAACTCGTGACTTATGGGCCTGGGTATTCCAGCTAAAAAAGTCATCGAGTTCGAACGGTTTTCATCAATGCATCTTCTATAGATTAGGGCATGACAACAGTATCAATGGCGTGTATCACACCATTTGATGCTGCTACATCAGTCAATACAATAGTAGATGTACCACCTTTGGCGTCCGTTAAGATTACATTTTCGCCATCAAGTGAAGCCGTAAGCTTATTTCCTTGCACTGTGGTAATCGTAAAAGAACCATTGTTGTCTTGAATGGCCTTTACAACGTCAGCAGCCTTGACCTTTCCAGCTACCACATGATATGTTAAAATAGAGGTAAGGGTTCCCTTACTTTCAGGCTTTAACAATCCATCTAATGTTCCTTCCGGTAATTTTTCAAAAGCGGCATTGACTGGTGCAAATACCGTAAATGGACCTTCACCACTTAGCGTGTCAACTAACTCTGCAGCTTTCACAGCCGCTACCAGTGTCGAGAAGTTTTCATTACCTGCTGCTACTCCGACGATATTGGGTGTTTGTTCCTCAATAACTTCTTCTTTTTGAACTTCAGTTTCCACAGTCTCAGTTTCTTCGGGACTGTTTTTCTTTTTGGTGTCTGTGCATCCATAGGCTGTCACCAAGCCACCAATTAAAGCTAATGCCAATAGTTGTTTTTTCATGTTCCAATGTTTAAATGATTATAATGTTACATAGATTATTTTGAATATTGTTTAATATAAAGTTAAATAAATTAAACAAAATTAATTTTTATGGATTACCCTTAAATCAAATGCTCATTTATCAATTCCTATTGGTGACTTCAAGAAAGCGCTGGAAGGTTGATGGTGAAATTCTGGTATACAATCATGTTATAACCTTTTAAGTGCAGGAAACGAAACCAAAGTATCAAAAAGAATAAAAAGCATTGATCGATTCTTGATTGTTCAATCCGGTATTATCGATTTCCATTCAGCTTTGGCTGCTTTAAAATCATGTTGAAATGTATTTGTATGCCACATCAACAGCAACATTCTATGGGCCAGTTGTCTTGCCATTTCCTCATCACTCGTAAAATGCACTCCCATAATTTCCCTAGACGCTCCAATTTCGTACGCCAAATCGGTAAAAGCTTCTCTTTTTTTAGATATTAATTCTGCCAAGGCATAGGTCTGAATATAAGCCCAAAGTGTATGACCACTAGCAAAAGATGAGGAACTGATTTTTGTCAAAGGCTTTAATTTTAATTCTAGTTGATAAGGTCTCGCACGTAATAAATGATATTTGACCGCAAACTCCATCAAACGCATATCGTTCATGATTTTTTGAAGGAGTATAGAGGTTTTTGGATATTTATCTGAAGTGCAATCAAAACCTATCACTTCCCTGAGTTCAAAGAATAAGTGTTCCAGATTTTTTTCATAGCGCAGCTTAGTAGGGAGATAATTGATATCGGGCCAATAGCCGATTTCTGCCAATGCCATTACCCTTTCAATTCTTTTTAAAAGTCTTTAAACTAGTCTTTTAATTACCATCTTACTTGTCAAAAGAAGTGACAGTTTATTACTCCATAATTGGTTTGGTAACATCAAAATACTTAACTGCGGGTATTTCTTTACCTTAGAATTCATGAAATGGTCTCTAGGTATTCTTTTTTCTGTGCTTTCTTTTTGTCTCAGTGCGCAAAACTTGATTAAGAATCCAAGTTTTGAGGAATATCTTGAATGCCCCAATGCCCTGGGTACTTTTGGTAGTCAGGTGAAATACTGGTCTATCCCAACTCAAGGGTCTACCGATTATTTCAATACCTGTAGTAAGGTTATGAGTGCACCTGAAAACTTTAACGGTATGCAGTATCCAAAAGCAGGTGAGGCATACACCGGCCTTTACTTTTATGCCCCTGGCGATTATCGAGAATATATCCAAGCCGAGCTGACGCAGACCCTGCGGGAAGGTCAGAAATATCAGCTGCAATTCTATGTCAGTCTCGCCGAAGGTTCTGATTTTGCCATAAAGGATTTTGGGGTTGCCCTAAGCTATAAAAAGCTGAATATTGATACAAAAAAGGAATTGTCAAAAGGGCGGTTGTTTAGAACCAAGGGCAATCGCTTTCAAGTCCTTGAAATCAACCATTCCAATTTTCATGAAGATAAGTCAATATGGCTAAAGGTTGCCATTGAATTCGTCGCAAAAGGTTTTGAAAAATATATCATTTTAGGTAACCTCAGGAGCAATGAAGGTACTAGAAAAGTACAGACCAAGCGTAGGGAAACCAAAAAAGGGGCCTACTATTACATCGATATGGTTTCATTGACTGCTAAGGACAAAGAGAATACTTCAAACAGTACAATTGAGACCGACACACTTTACGTGTTTAAAAATGTCCATTTTGATTTTAATCAATTTCGAATCAATGATGAAGCCCAAAAAGAACTCACTTCGGTATTGAAAAGACTGAAAACCGATACGGAGTTATACATAGAGATTCATGGGCATACCGATGACTTTGGGAAACCAGGGTACAACAGAACGCTATCAGAACAACGGGCAAAGACCATTGCTGATTATTTAAGGGAAAATGGTATTCAAGACAAACGCATTTCTTGGTATGGTCACGGTTCTAGTAAACCAATCGCTTCAAATAGTTCAATTTTGGGTAGGAGTAAAAATCGAAGGGTAGCATTTAAGATTTTTATTCCTTAGAATTGAATAGGTTACAAAGGCAATAAAATTAAATCTGTAAAGTTATGTAAGATAAATATGACGTTTTGCTATGTCCCGAATCGCACTCGTTTCTTTTTTGTCTTATGTTGCATCAATATTAACCTGTTTTTCTCAGAAAAATATGGTCTTAAATGGCGGTTTTGAGCAGCTGACGGAATGTCCCAAAGATGTCAGTAGTCTTGATGAACATGCCGTGCACCTTAGTTCACCAACATCTGGTACTACAGATATTTTTAACACCTGTGCCATGGGCAAGGTTTCCATTCCAAGAAATTTTAGAGGTCAACAACCTGCGTTCTTGGGGGAATCTTACGCAGGGTTATATCTCTATTCTCCAAACGACTACCGAGAGTATATACAGTTGAAGTTGGATACTGTTCTACAAAAAGATACCTTTTATGAACTTACAATGTATGTTTCCCTCGCGGAAAGTTCTACGGTTTCCACAAATGATATCAATGTCTTATTCAGCGATAGGCCTATTGCCTTGGGAACATCCAAAAACTTATCCAAAAGCCGCTTGTCAAGATTAAACGAACACCGGTTTCAATTTCAGAGATTGGAATGGCGCGGGAGTTCTCGCGATATGGACAATTGGACGCCCATAACACTGCGATTTCAAGCGAAAGGTTTTGAAACACATATTATTTTGGGAAATTTTAGCGGTGACGGACTCACAAATCGTTTTAAGACCAAAAATTTTCGTTCCGCCCATAAAGAATTTGCTTATTATTATATTGATGAGGTAAGACTTATAGCGTCATCTCAACAGCCCTTTGAGGTGGGTGAACCTTATGTTATTGAAGGAGTACGATTTGCGAACGATAGTTACCTCTTATCTGACATTGCTAAAGGAAAAATTCAGGCGCTGTACAACAATATTAGGGATTTACCGAACAAAAAAATTACGATTAACGGTCATACCGATGACAAAGGTTCAGAAGAACATAACCAATTTCTTTCCCATAGACGCGCCAAGGCGGTAGCGTCTTATTTAGTTGAGTTGGGTTTTCCTGACAAGAATATTGTTTGGAAAGGCCATGGTAACCGTAAACCGTTGGTTACTAAGACGACTGAGGAAGCCCGTTTGAAAAATCGACGGGTTGATTTTGTCATCACTGAATTTGAAGGACATTAGCTAAGTCAAGGCTCGTTCAAATCATCAGGGGGTAGTTGCTCACTGATCAACAACTCCCTCAATTCATCGCCATATTGCAAAATAATCTCCCCCGCGTTACCACCGTCCAATACAAAAAAGGATTCTTGTTGATACCCTGCCGAAGTAATATTGATTTTCCAGTGGAACTTCTTCTCACTGGTTAGGGTGAAATTTCCATCAAAATCAGTATATACTGTGTTCTCAGCGATTTCTAAGGTAATCGCTGCCCTATAAATAGGTAGCCCGAGCTCATCTACGATTTTACCGGTAACCGTATGTTGGGCCTGGGTGTAAAGCGCGGCAAAAGCCAATAATAGCATTGTAGGTATAATGCGCATTACAGCAAGATTTGGATTGTAGTAACGGTAATCTCTTCACCTTATTATGAAATTTTCGTTGTGTGGCGTAGTACATCGGTAAAAAGCATACTAAATACGACGAACGTACGTTTTAATCGTAGCGAGAACCCAAATCATCATAACCTATGGATAGATTCTACACTCGCTTTTTATCATTTTTATGTATTACGTTAGGGGGTTCCACCTTCGGACAGAACCTCATTTTGAATGCCGGTTTTGAACAGCATGCTTCATGCCCAACCCATTTTTCCAATCTTAGTGTGTTGTTGCAGGATGTTTCCCTGCCAACCTCCAGTTCGGGAGACTACTTTAATCAATGTAGCAATGAAGACTTTGGCATTCCCCATAATTTTAAAGGAAATCAAGCCGCTGCAGAAGGCGATGGCTACTTAGGACTATATTTTTACGCCCTAAACGATTATCGTGAATATGTGCAATTGGGAACCCAAAGCGTACTTCGGGAAAATTTTCCGCATAAAATTTCATTCAAGGTAAGTTTGGCCGAAGCTTCTACGCTGGCCTTAAAAAACATGTCAATCATTTTGACGAATGGAGCACTTCGTTTGCCCAATAGTACGACCTTGACCACAGAACGTCTGAACTTACAACAAGGACTCGAATTTCAAGAAGTACCGTTAAAGACAGATAAATCTATGGCCGATACCGAAGGATGGATAACACTTACCGCAGAATTCGAAGCAAAGGGTTTCGAAAGTCATGTATTGGTTGGTAATTTTAAGGATAACACCAATACCGAATTGTTGGTTACGGAAAAGGCATTGATTCCCAGTGATTTTTCGTATTATTTTATAGACGATTTTCAATTGGAGGAATTGCCTCGTGTCAATTACGAAAAAGATAAAATCTACGTGTTGGAACATAAACCTTTTGAACCCAAAGGGTATGAATTGGATGCTGCCGCCATGGCCAGCGTGCAAAAGATTTTTAAGTATCTTAAAGATAATGCTGAGGTACAGTTAAAGATAACAGGCCACTCAACGGATGCGGGAACGCCAGAATATAATAAGTTCGTTTCATCACTACGAGCACGAGCAGTAGCTTTATACCTTAAGAAATTAGGGATAAATGACGAAAGAATTGTTTGGGAGGGCGTTGGTGAGACCAAAGCACTTCGAAATGGCAAAATAAAGCAAGGTCATTTGGCTAATAGAAGCGTTGAATTTGTAATGACCAAATTTGATGATCAGTAGCTAACAACTAAACCGTTATAGAGAACCCCAAGCGTAATTTTCTTGGGGTTTTTTATTTGTTACTTTTGAAGAAAGCCCTTCAAATGAAAAAATTATATGTCCTTTTGGTCCTTCTCTATTGTGCAACATCCTGTAGTAAAAAGCAAGAAGTTGACCTTATTGTGACCAATGCCAATATTTATACCGTTGATGAGGACTTTTCAAAGGCATACGCGACAGCTATTAAAGATGGAAAGTTTGTTGCGGTTTCAAATGATAAAGACATCCTAGAAAAATATAGTGCCAAAAAACAGCTGGATGTTCAAGGAAAAACCATAGTTCCAGGTTTATTTGACGCCCACTGCCATTTCTATGGTTTGGGGATGACCCAACAAGTGGTCAATCTAAGGGGAACTACGAGTTATGAAGAGGTTTTGGAAAAGGTATATGACTTTAAAAAGGAACGCCCTTCTGATTTTATATTGGGAAGGGGTTGGGACCAAAACGACTGGGAAGAAAAGGCGTTTCCCACTAAAGATGCCTTAGATAAGCTATTTCCTAGCACCCCCGTGGCGTTGGAACGCGTTGATGGCCATGCGTATTTGGTCAACCAGAGGGCCTTGGATATGGCCGGAATTACCAAATCTACCAAGTTGAGCGGAGGTGAAGTCATCCTTGGTGCTGATGGCGAGCCAACCGGCGTCTTGGTAGACCGACCCATGGCTATGGTAGACGCTGTAATCCCACAACCTAGTTTAACTACTAAAATACAGGCCCTAAAAGATGCCGAAGCCCTCTGTTTTGACTACGGCTTGACTACCGTAAATGATGCTGGTTTGAACAAATCGGTAATAGAACTCATCGATAGTCTTCAACAGGTTGGGGAGTTGAAGATTCGTATATACGCCATGGTGAGTAACAATGAGGAAAACCTCGATTATTATTTGAACAAGGGAATTGTGGAAACAGACCGATTAAACGTTCGGTCGGTAAAGGTATATGGTGATGGCGCTTTAGGCTCAAGGGGTGCCGCACTAAAAACTCCCTATTCCGATCAACCTGGTCATTTTGGAGCCATGATAACCCCTACAGATGAGATGGAAGCCCTAGCAGAACGCATAGCTGCGTCGGACTATCAAATGAACACCCACGCCATTGGGGATTCTGCCAACATTGTGGTATTAAGGGCCTATGATAAGGCTCTGAGGGGGAAACCCGACCGCCGCTGGAAAGTGGAACACGCCCAAGTGATTACAGACAATGATTTTGACTACTTTGAAAAGGGTATAATCCCCTCTGTACAGCCAACCCATGCTACCAGTGATATGTACTGGGCTGGACTAAGGTTGGGCCTGCAACGCATGCGCGGCGCTTATGCTTTTAAAATGCTTTTGAAAAAGGCAGGTATAGTGGCTTTAGGAACTGATTTTCCAGTGGAAAAAGTAAGCCCGTTCCTCACCTTTTATGCCGCTGTGGCCCGACAGGATTTGGAAGCCTATCCTGAAGGGGGCTTTCAAATGAAGGATGCCTTGACCCGCGAGGAAACCCTAAAGGGAATGACCATTTGGGCAGCTTACTCTAACTTTAAGGAAAACGAAAAGGGAAGCATTGAAGTAGGTAAAAAGGCCGATTTTGTGGTCTTAAGTGATGATATTATGAACGTTGATGTTCACGCTATTCCAGAAATTGAGGCCGAGAAGGTATTTGTTGGTGGAGCGCAGGTGAAATAATAACCAAGTGGAAATAACTATAAGGACAATCATAAGTATTCAAAAAGACATATTATGGAAAACAAACTAGATTGGCCCCGTTTGGATTTTGCAAGCATGCAAGACACTATAGAAACCTTACATCAATGGATTCAAATTGTTGGAAAGATTCGGTTTAAAACTATGCCTTGGCAGAACCATTCATGGCACGTTCCCTTGTACATCAGTACAAAGGGGTTTACTACCAATCCCATTCCTTACGAAGGAAGGGTTTTTCAAATCGATTTTGATTTTAAGCAACATCAGCTATTTGTGGAATGTTCCAATGCGGGTATGGTTGCTATGGACCTATATCCGAGAACCGTTGCTGATTTTTATAAGGAGCTTTTTGAAAAAATGGAACAATTGGGAATCCGAGTTAAAATCTATGGTAGTCCCAATGAAGTAGAACCGGCCATTCCCTTTAAGCAGAATACCATCAATAAGTCGTATGATAAGGATACGGCCCAAGCCATTTGGAGGGCAATGGTAAAGGTAAATGAGGTTTTCAATCAATTTAGAAGTGATTTTATAGGTAAGGCTAGCCCCGTTCACCTGTTTTGGGGCGCATTTGACTTGGCCGTAACACGATTCTCTGGCGAGGACGCCCCTTTACATCAAGGGGGTATGCCCAATATGCCATTGGACGTGATGCAGGAGGCCTATTCAAAAGAAGTGAGTAGCGCTGGGTTTTGGCTAGGTTCCAAAGACTTTCCCTTCCCTGCTTTTTATGCGTATGCTTACCCCAGTACCGAGGCGGTTGGAAAACAAGAAGTATACCCAAAGATTTGTGCGAATTTTTCTTGAAATATGAGGACGTGCAAAAATCTGCATCGCCTGAAAAGATCTTGTTGTCTTTTTTACAGAGTACCTATGACGCAGCGGCCAATACCTCAGCGTGGAACCGAGAGAAACTGGAGACAAAGCCATAAAAAGATGTACGGAAAAGCTATAATCCATTCCGGGCAGCGCTCATGAAGAAAATCCAAAAGACTTCCAATAAAGAACGATGCCTCCTTTATCTTAAACGGTATGCTGACAAAGACTTGGAAGGGGTGGCCAACCTATTTGCCCATGATATAGTACTTCGCGATTGGAAGATTCGAGTGGTGGGCAAACAAAAGGCCGTTTCGGAAACCAAGAAGAATTTTGAAGCGGACGAATCGCTTATGCTAGACGTCCTTTCCACCTATGAAAATGAACAGACCATTGCCACTGAACTAAAAATCGTGGTCAATAATATTGAAGAACTGTATGTGGTCGATGTTATCACCTTTAATGCTGAAGGTTTGATTAGCTCGATTCGTGCATATTTGGGGAAAGGTGATAATTGATTAAAACAGGTACATAAAAAAAGCCCCAGTAATGGGGCTTTCTTCATATCAAAAAAGCATTCTTTAAAACATCACAGGGGTGGCAACACGGGCAGTACCCCAGCCCATAACCAAATGTGCTCCACCGTCAACCTCTTTAAAGGCCATGGAGAACGCTTCCAGTGCTTCGTCATCAGTAGATGATGCAGAGGTGACGCGTACTACATCAGCAGCGCTGTCATACGTGTAAGCACCCCATTGATTTAGGTTTTTGTTTAGAATTACGGTCCATTCCCCATCCCCAGGAATAGTAAATAATGCATATGTTCCAGCGGCAACCTTTTCACCTCCGAAAGTAGCATCTTTATAGAAGGTAATTTCGGCCGCTTCATTCGCTCCTGTTCGCCAAACTTTACCGGAAGGTGCCAAGGTAGCCATATCCCTTCCCTTTAATTGGGGCCGACCGTAAATGACACGAACGGCCTTGTCTGATTCTTTGTAGCTGGCAGGAAAAGCAGCCATATCCATAGGGCTTTTGTCTATACCACTAAATTTCTGGGCCATGGCATCAGTGGTTAGTAAAGCCAAGGCAAAAAAGGTCAATACAAATAGATTTTTCATTCGTTTAAAATTTTTAATGGAATTAGAAATTAGTATTCAAGTTTTGAATGTGTCGAAAATCAAAGCTAGTCCTTATCAAGCTTGTGCATTTTTAAAAATGCGTTAAAATTTGTGGTCTTTCAATTTGAAGTTTACTGTAGCTCAAATAGAATATAAACCTTCGGTTTGAATGGTATTTGGATATAAAAGTTATTAATTGAAATTAATTATTGATTTTATCTTTCAAATAATTATAATTAGTTGAAAATTTACCAATAATTTATAGATGGAATATTATGTGTGGAATTGTATGTGCCTTTGATTTAAAGGAATCTGCCGAAAGCCTAAGGCCCCAATTACTTGAGATGTCTAAAAAAGTGCGTCATCGTGGACCGGACTGGAACGGAATTTATGCCAACGAAAAGGCTATACTGGCCCATGAGCGATTGGCTATTGTTGATCCCGCCAGCGGTAAGCAACCACTTTTTAGCGCAGATGGCAAGTTGGTATTAGCTGCGAACGGTGAGATTTATAATCATCGGGAGCTCCGCAATAAAATTGGTGATTCGTTTCAGTTTCAAACCCAATCTGACTGTGAAGTGATTTTGGCACTTTATCAAGAAAAGGGTGTTGATTTTGTAGATGAGATGAACGGTATTTTTGGTTTTGCCATTTATGATGCTGAAAAAGAGGAATATTTTATCGCCCGCGACCATATGGGTATCATTCCCCTATATATCGGATGGGACAAAAACGGTACGTTTTACGTTGCGTCTGAACTCAAGGCCTTGGAAGGCACGTGCTCGAAAATAGAATTGTTTCCACCTGGGCATTATATGCATAGTTCAAATGGGGAATTCGTTAGATGGTACCAACGTGATTGGATGGAATATGAAAACGTCAAAGAAAACGAAACCAGTATTGAAGCACTTCATGATGCACTTTCGGCCTCAGTGAAAAGACAACTCATGTCTGATGTACCTTATGGAGTATTGCTCTCCGGTGGCTTGGATTCTTCTGTTACCTCGGCCATTGCAAAGAAATATTCGCAAATGCGAGTCGAGTCAGGTGATACCAAAGAAGCGTGGTGGCCGCAATTGCACTCCTTTTCCGTCGGTCTGGAAGGTTCTCCAGACTTGGCAGCCGCGCAGAAAGTAGCGGACCATATCGGTACCGTACACCATGAAATCAAGTTTACGATTCAAGAGGGACTTGATGCCATTCGCGATGTTATTTATAATTTGGAAACTTATGATATTACGACCATACGTGCGAGTACCCCCATGTATCTGATGGCAAGGGTCATCAAATCAATGGGAATTAAGATGGTACTTTCAGGTGAAGGGGCGGACGAATTGTTTGGAGGATACCTATATTTCCACAAAGCGCCAAGTTCCAAGGATTTTCATGAAGAAACCGTGAGAAAATTAGACAAACTCCATATGTACGATTGTTTGCGGGCCAACAAATCTCTTGCAGCCTGGGGTATAGAGGGTCGTGTGCCCTTTTTGGACAAAGAATTTATGGATGTGGCCATGCGTATCAACCCGAAGGACAAAATGATTACCGCTGACCGTATGGAAAAGTGGGTAATACGAAAGGCTTTTGAAGACTATTTACCTGAAAGTGTCGCGTGGCGCCAGAAAGAACAGTTTTCAGATGGGGTTGGATATAGTTGGATAGATACGCTCAAAGCTAAGGTTGATGAAGAGATTAGTGACGAGCAAATGAAGAATGCACATTTTAAGTTTCCGATTCAGACCCCGACCACAAAGGAAGAGTATTATTATCGTTCTATTTTTGAGGGTCATTTTCCCTCAGATACAGCGGCTCTAAGTGTTCCTCAGGAGCCTTCTGTGGCCTGTAGTACCAAAATTGCACTGGAGTGGGATGAGGCGTTTAAGAACATGAACGATCCTTCTGGGCGAGCCGTGGCGCAGGTTCATGAAGACGCATACGTTAAATGAGCCCCATGTTTCGTTAAAGTATATTGGTCGAATGTAATCTTGAGTACATCTGAAGGGTCAAATGGCCTCGGAATAACTAGGCTATTTTTCAATCTTACCCTATCATTCCGAAGAGGAAAGATATTTCGATTCAAGAAGGTTGCAATTGTAGTAATTTTTATGTTTAATAGGTCAGAAAAGGTGCTTCTTTAAGTGCCTTTTTGTTTATACCGGAGCATCTCCCAGAACCTTATTTTTTCCACAATAGTTTGTTGATAACTCCAGATGGTCGATACGACCTCAACCCTTAATTCTATTGGGTATTTCGTATATTTGTAAGATTTCAAATTTTGAAAAAAAACCAATAAATAGTTATGAGCGAAGAAGCTAAAATGCCCCAATATTCGGCTGATAGTATCCAGGCATTGGAAGGTATGGAGCACGTACGTATGCGTCCCTCGATGTACATTGGGGATGTCGGTACAAGAGGCCTCCATCATTTGGTCTACGAGGTGGTCGATAACTCCATTGATGAGGCCATGGGCGGGCATTGTGATACCATCACGGTCACCATCAACGAAGACAATTCCATTACCGTTCAAGACAACGGTCGTGGTATCCCAGTTGGATTGCATAAAAAAGAGGGAGTGTCGGCACTAGAGGTCGTAATGACCAAAATTGGTGCAGGAGGTAAATTTGATAAAGATTCCTACAAGGTTTCAGGTGGTCTTCACGGGGTAGGGGTGTCTTGCGTCAACGCACTCTCTGAACATTTGAAAGCCACTGTTCATCGTGATGGAAAGATTTGGGAGCAAGAGTATGAAAGGGGAAAAACGCTATATCCTGTAAAGAGTACGGGCAGTAGTGACATGACCGGAACATTTGTAACCTTCCGCCCTGATAAAACTATTTTTACCCAGACAACGGAATATAATTATGATACCCTTGCCAATCGGATGCGTGAATTGGCCTATTTGAATAAAGGTGTCACGATTAGTTTGACCGATAAACGACATAAAGACGAAAAGGGGGAGTTCATATCAGAAACGTTCTTTTCTGAAGAGGGATTAAAAGAATTCATCAAGTTTTTGGATGAAACCCGTGAACCTTTAATTCAAAGGGTCATCTCCATGGAAGGGGAAAAGAATGGTATTCCGGTTGAAGTGGCCATGATTTACAATACCGGTTTTTCAGAAAATCTTCACAGTTATGTCAACAATATCAATACCCATGAGGGGGGAACCCATCTTTCTGGATTCCGAAGGGGACTGACCTCGACCCTGAAGAAGTATGCTGATGGTTCAGGATTGCTTGATAAACTGAAATTCGAAATCTCTGGAGACGATTTCCGCGAGGGGTTGACCGCAATAGTTTCTGTTAAGGTCGCTGAACCGCAGTTTGAAGGACAGACCAAGACTAAATTGGGTAACAGAGAGGTCACCAGTGCCGTAAGCCAAGCCGTATCTGAAATGTTGACCAATTATTTGGAGGAACACCCAGACGATGCCAAGCAAATCGTTGAAAAAGTAAAGTTGGCAGCCCAAGCCCGTCATGCCGCAGCCAAGGCCCGTGAGATGGTTCAGCGTAAAAACCCCATGGGTGGCGGTGGTCTACCAGGCAAATTATCGGATTGTGCCGACCAAGATCCAGAAAACTGTGAATTGTTCCTCGTTGAGGGTGATTCCGCAGGTGGTACTGCCAAAATGGGTCGAGACCGTGCGTTCCAAGCTATTCTTCCCCTACGAGGTAAAATTTTGAATGTTGAAAAGGCTATGCAACACAAAGTTTTTGAGAATGAGGAAATCAAAAACATTTATACGGCATTGGGGGTGACCATAGGTACTGAGGAGGATAGTAAAGCCTTGAACCTCGAGAAATTACGCTACCATAAGGTTGTTATCATGTGTGATGCCGATGTTGATGGCAGCCATATCGAAACCTTGATTTTGACCTTTTTCTTCCGTTATATGCGAGAACTAATTGAAGGAGGGCATATTTACATAGCAACCCCTCCTTTATATCTGGTCAAGAAAGGAAGTAAAAAACGGTATGCTTGGAACGATACCGAGCGCGATGAAATCATGGCTTCCATGAACGGTGGGGGCAGTATTCAACGTTACAAAGGTCTAGGGGAGATGAATGCAGAACAATTATGGGATACGACCATGAATCCTGAGTTCAGAACATTACGTCAAGTAACCATTGAAAATGCTACGGAATCCGATCGTATTTTCTCTATGCTCATGGGAGATGAAGTGCCCCCAAGGCGTGAATTTATTGAAAAGAATGCAGTGTACGCCAACATAGATGTGTAGTTCATAAACGATAACCTATTATTTACAACAAAAACCCGGACATTGCGCTCGGGTTTTTTAATTTTACCCTATAAAATTCTTACAAGATGCGAAAGATAATAGTAGGTACAGCTTTATTGATGGTTTCTTTGGTAAAGGCACAAGACTTGAATGACCTTTTTATTTCAGGTATTGATGATGCCGAGCGTTTTGCCAATGCGTATTTGGGTCCGGTTCAAGAAGCAGCTATTTTTAGTATGTCCAACGGGTGGTTCAACACCGCGGATGCAAAACCCTTGGGCGGGTTTGAAATTTCCATTATTGGAAATATAACAGGATTCAAGAATAAAGATGATAAGAAAGCCTTTCTTTTGGATCCCTCCGAATATGATAATTTGGATTTTGTAGACAACCCTGGACAACCAAAGCAGGTTTCTACTGCACTTGGTGATATTGAAGACGTCAATGTGTTTGTTGGCGCTTTAGGGGAACGTGAGGAGTTTGAACTTCCCGCAGGTTTGGCTGCCGAGGATTTTAATTTTATTCCAGTACCTATCATTCAAGGTAGTGTAGGTTTAATAAAAGGCTTAGAAGTTAAGGCACGTTTTGTCCCCAAAATTCAAATCGATGATGCTAAAGTTGGGGTTATTGGGGGCGGATTGCAGTATGAGTTTACTAAACTATTGCCCGCTGATAAATTATTGCCTGTGGCCATTTCAGCGGTAATAGGGTATACAAATCTAAGTGGGGAATATGATTTTACGGAATCATTGGATGTGCAAGGGCAAGACCAACGAATTGATGCCAAGTTTAGATCATGGAATTTCAGTGCAGTAGTATCAACCAGAAAAATTCCAGTAATTAATTTTTATGGCGCTTTGGGCTACATTACTGGAAAATCGGAGATTGACCTTCTCGGAGATTATGTGGTGACTACAGGTCCATTTCAAACTACCTATAACAATCCTTTTAGTGTTTCGCAAGACGCTGGTGGTGTTGTAGCAAACCTTGGTACAAAAATCAAGCTCGGATTCTTTCGTTTGAATGCCGAATACAACATTTCAGAATTCAGCACCTTTACCGCTGGTATGAGTTTTGGGTTCCGTTAACCTTTAACTATATCAACCAATCAAAAAAAGTCCCGACCAGCTGGTCGGGACTTTTTATTTTCTTATAACAATCTAGTAAATATTATTTCCTTGTAGCGATAACATCACCATAATCCAATTCCAATGCATCATCATTTAGTGATACTTGAATTTCCGACAACGAATCTTCGGAATAAGATATAGTATATACTTCATCAATGACTTCCCATCGGAAATCGGTGTAATAGACAATATCTGAATCAGAATAACGATGATATCTTCCTAAGAAAACATCATTAAAAATCCACTCCTCACTAATTGAGGCGGATTCATCTTTGGCCGTTTCTTCGTTAGAAACTTCTGTTTTTACCCAAATGCCGAGAACTGGATCGTCATTTTCGGGTATACGACTGCAATTGCTCGCCGCAATGCAACCAATAATGGCCAACATTGAAAAGAACCTTTTCATAAGTAGGTATTCATTAAATTTGGGACAATTAAAACGGACGTTTTTAAGGTAGTATTGCAATTATTCGTTGTACTGCACTATTCCTACAATTTCTTCGACCAAACCCTCTTTTTTTTAACATTTCTATTAGTGATAACCTGTTTGTGCATCATGGGTTTACACTCCAAAAACATAAAAACAATGGCATTTTTAATAAAAATATGGGGTTTAAAATCCGTATTTTTGGGCGTTTTTCAATTAAATAAGAAGATAACAAAATGAAAGTTACAGTTGTTGGTGCAGGAGCCGTAGGGGCGAGCTGTGCGGAATATATCGCTATTAAGGATTTTGCCTCAGAGGTAGTGTTATTGGATATCAAAGAGGGTTATGCGGAAGGTAAAGCAATGGATTTGATGCAAACCGCTTCTTTGAACGGATTTGATACCAAGGTCGTTGGTAGTACCAATGACTACTCAAAAACCGCCGATAGTGACATTGCGGTCATCACCTCAGGTATTCCTAGAAAACCTGGTATGACCAGAGAAGAATTGATTGGTATCAATGCGGGTATCGTAAAAACCGTTTCAAAGAGCCTATTGGAACACTCTCCCAATACCATCATCATTGTGGTGAGTAACCCTATGGACACCATGACCTATTTGGTCCATAAAACGACAAATCTGCCAAAGAACCGAATCATTGGTATGGGGGGAGCCTTGGATAGTGCACGTTTCAAATACCGATTGGCTGAAGCGTTGGGGGCCCCCATTTCTGATATTGATGGGATGGTTATTGGTGGTCACAGCGATAAAGGAATGGTACCGTTAATTGGGCATGCCACAAGAAATAGTGTTAAAGTTTCTGAATTCATTGATGAAGCAAAAATGGATTGGGTCGTACAAGAAACAAAAGTTGGAGGCGCTACATTAACCAAACTTTTGGGTACTAGCGCTTGGTATGCGCCTGGTGCTGCGGTATCGGGCTTAGTGCAGGCCATTGCCTGTGACCAGAAAAAAATGTTCCCCTGTTCGACTTATCTTGAGGGAGAATATGGCTTAAGTGATATTTGTATTGGAGTACCTGTCATACTCGGTAAAAATGGAATAGAAGAGGTAGTTCAAATCCAACTATCTGGGGCAGAAAAAGAGAAACTGACAGAAAGTGCAGAGGGTGTTGGTAAGACCAACAGCCTGTTAGATCTCTAGTATCAATTGGTAAGTGATGAAATGTCATTTCGAAAAGTCACTTGGCTTTAGTCGAAATGACATTTCTTTTTTCTTTTCATACAAATCACAATTGGCTCATTTCTATTGGGTAATCCTAATTGAAATGATATATTTGCACGCTGTTTACAAAAAATTCTAAATCAATGCAAAATAAGGGATTAGTAAGGCTTTTTGCGCTTCTTTTCGGCTTGGTGAGTATCTACCAACTTTCCTATACGTTTATTACCGGCAAAGTTGAAAAAGATTCTGAAGTTTTCGCTATTAGCGAAGTTTCCGAGGCAGAAGAAGATTATGTAGCGAAACGTGAAGCCCTAGAGGCATCTTATTTGGACTCCATTGGTGGCAATCCCATACTCGGGTATACGAGTTATGACGATGCTAAAACCAAAGAGTTGAACAAAGGCCTCGACCTTAAAGGGGGTATTAATGTGACCCTGCAAATAGCCGTGAAGGATATTTTGAAAGGATTGGCAAATAATACCAAAAACCCCATTTTCAATAAGGCGTTGGCAGATGCAGATGACACTTCGAAGAATAGCGACGACACCTATTTAGAACTCTTCTTTGAGGCATTTGATGCAGTCAAGGGAGACACCAAACTTGCAGCACCTGGTATTTTTGCCAATAAGGCATTGAGTGATGAGATTAACTTTCAGATGACCGATGATGAGGTCAAACCTATCATCCGCAGGAAAATTGATGAATCGGTTGTTTCTGCTTTTGAAGTATTGCGGAAGCGTATTGATGGTTTTGGTGTGACACAGCCTAATATTCAGAGAGAGGGTAATTCTGGCCGTATTTTGGTCGAGCTACCAGGAGCACGAGATGTGCAGCGGGCCCAAGAATTGTTATCCAGTACAGCACAATTGGAATTCTGGGAAACATATCAATCAAACAACCAGAGTTTGGGGCAGTTTTTTGTCAACGCGAATGAAAAACTACGGGACATTCTTGAGCCAAAAGAAGAAGAAATCGAGACAGAAGCTACTCCCGAATCGGAAATTGATTCCCTGCTTTCAGATGTAGCAGAAGATTCACTTGATTTAGCCACCGAATCCAACCCCTTATTGAGTAAACTGTTACCCGCCGCCCCAGGAAGTTATGCCATAGCCCGCCTGACCATTTCAGATACTGCTGAGGTTGGCTCGTATTTGCGAATGGATCAAATTAGAAGATTGTTACCGGTTGAGGTACAGTTTACCAAGTTTGCCTTTGAAAAACCCCCAAAAGGTTCTGAAGTAGTTGAATTGTATGCCTTAAAATCCAACCGTGATGGCTCGCCACGAATTAGTGGAGATGTCATCAATGACGCACAAGATACTTTTGACCAGTTCAACAAGCCTGCGGTGACCATGAGCATGAATACCAGAGGTGCGCGCGAATGGGAGAAACTGACTGGTGATGCCTTTAACAACCAAACGGGAATCGCTATCGTTTTGGATAATAAGGTCTATACAGCTCCTGGTGTTTCTTCCGGACCTATTTCGGGAGGACGTTCAGAAATCACGGGTCAATTTACCGTGAATGAGACCAAAGATATTGCGAATGTATTGCGTGCAGGTAAATTACCAGCTTCGGCAGAAATCATTCAATCTGAAGTAGTTGGTCCATCGTTGGGGCAAGAAGCTATCGATAGTGGTTTTAAATCATTCTTAATCGCAATGGCCTTTGTTTTGGTATGGATGATATTTTATTATGGTAAAGCGGGAATCTTTGCAGACATTGCTTTGATTTTCAACATTTTATTGATTTTTGGAGTGTTGACCAGTCTTGGTGCAGTATTGACCTTGCCTGGAATCGCAGGTATCGTATTGACCATAGGGATGTCAGTAGATGCCAACGTATTGATTTTTGAACGAATTAAGGAAGAGTTGGCCAAGGGTAAAGGAAAAGCCCAAGCCGTTGCCGACGGTTTCAACAATGCGTTGTCATCCATCTTAGATGCGAACATCACTACAGGCCTTACGGCAATCATTCTTTTTGTATTTGGATCAGGTCCAATTAAAGGATTTGCCACGACCTTATTGATAGGTATTGTTACTTCATTGTTTACCGCCATTTTCGTTACTCGATTAATGGTAGATTGGTACATTGCCAAACGTGGAAGGGAATTGGCGTTTTCAACGGCTATTACCAAGACATTGTTTACCAATTTGAATATCAACTTCCTTGGGAAAAGAAAGATTGCCTATGTTATTTCGGCTGTCTTGGTCGGCATAGGAGCCTTCTCCCTCTTCACCAATGGCCTGCAGCAAGGTGTTGATTTTATCGGCGGACGTTCTTATCAAATTCGTTTTGAAAAACAAGTCAATCCCTCTGAGATTGCCTCTGGTTTGAATGATGTATTTGGAAGTGGAACCCAGGTAAAAAGATTTGGTGAAGCCAATCAAATTAAAGTTACCACTCCGTATAAGGTAAATGTTGAGGGTATCGAAGTGGATGATGAAATTCAAAATAAACTATACACCTCTTTACAACAGTACTTACCAGATGGCACTTCATTTGAAGATTTTACCGTAGGAGCTTCTGAGAAATCCATCGGAATTTTGCAGTCAACCAAGGTAGGCCCAACGATTGCCGATGATATCAAACAGAATGCATACTATGCCATTTTGGGCTCTTTAGCGGTGGTATTCCTCTACATTTTATTGCGATTTAAAAAATGGCAATTCTCTTTGGGTGCGGTTATCGCTGTGTTTCACGATGTGATGATAGTATTGGGAATTTTCTCTTTAACCAGTAGCATTATGCCCTTTAATATGGAAATTGACCAAGCTTTCATTGCGGCTATTTTGACTGTAATTGGGTATTCCTTGAACGATACCGTAGTTGTTTTTGACCGTATCCGTGAAGTGGTTGGATTGAAAGGATGGAAAGGCGGTGAGCACATTAATCAAGCATTGAACAGTACATTGAGCCGTACCTTAAACACCTCTTTGACGACCTTGATTGTGTTATTGGCTATTTTTGTTTTTGGTGGTGAAAGCTTACGCGGATTTATGTTTGCGATGATAGTTGGGGTCTTAATAGGTACTTACTCTTCAGTCTTTATTGCTACACCCATCATGTTTGATTCATTGAAAAAGAAAATTGCGGATGGCAAGGTTGCCGTAGCCTAATTTTCTAAAAATATAGTATAACCGCCGTTTCCATTATGGGAAGGCGGTTTTTTATATAGAAGAAGATTGTAGCAGCGTCCTTTCTAGTTTTTTGGCCACTTCTCGAACAACTAGGAGCAAGTATTCTGTGGTATCTCTTGTTTTCCTGTGATTGATAAAACAAGCTCGAATGGCGTATTCTCCCTTTAATAGGGTTCCCATAATAAAGACACGGCCATCCTTTTCAAGTTCGGGCATCAAACGTTTATTGAACGCTGTAATTTCGTTCTTGTCAGTCATCTGACCTACGTAGCGAAAGCAAGAAACCGCCAGTTTTGACTTGGCCACCAACTCAAAATCGTGTGATGCTTCGACCAGGTCATCTAAATAGTGGGCCAGGTCAATATCTTTTTGAATCATCAATTTAATAGGATTGATGCCATATGCCTTGATTGTCATCCACACTTTAAATGCTTTAGCATTTCTAGAGAGTTGAAAATAGTGTTCATTAAATTCCAATCGATTACCATCATTGGCCATTTCAGTATCGAGATAAGCTGCTTTTTTATAATAGGTCTGTTTTAGCTTGTCCCAACTACGAACTATTGTACAACCACCTTCGAAGGGCACATAGAACCATTTGTGAAAATCAAGGGCAATGGAATCAGCTCGCGACATGCCCTTATAGTCTTCTTTCAGGTAATCTAAAATTCCTGCCAATGCCCCGTAAGCACCGTCAATATGGTACCACAGGCCATAATGTTCTGCGATATCGGCTAAAACATTGAGTTCATCGATGGCACCCGTATTGACTGTTCCAGCATTCCCAATAAGACAAAAGGGCTGTAGCCCATTCGAAAGGTCTTCTTCAATCTGTTTTCCTAAGGGGTCTATTTTGATTTTGAAATCAGCATCGGTCTCAATTTTTCTCAAGTGGTTTGTGCCAATACCCAAAAGTTCTATGCTTTTGTCGACACAACTATGTACTTCTTCTGAAGCGTATACCACGAAAGGCGATTGTCCGAACAGTCCCTTTTTTCGAATTCCCATTCGTTCAAAAAAGATATTTCGCCCTACGGTGAGTCCGGTAAGATTGGCAGCCGATCCGCCACTGACCAAAACACCCCCTGATGCAGAGGGAAAGTCCAATAATTCTGCTGTCCAAGAAATAACCCTTTTTTCAATTTCATTCAGGGCTGGGGCCAAGTGCCATTTGGTCTGATTTTGATTGATGGTTGTTGCTAATTTTTCTGCTACAATGGCCATTTGGTTGCCTCCTGACATGACATAGGCGTACATATGCGGGCCTAAATTTCCGGTGGCTGTGCCCAGAACCTTTTCTTCAACTTCCTTTAAAAGGTTAACCCATGGCATGCCGTTTTGTGGTAATGCCTCGTCGAACCAAGCTTCTACTTCTTTCTGCGGAAAGTGATGGTATCCTTTAATATCGTTTACCTTATCACCTTGTTTTAGAACCAACTCTGTGCTTAAATCCAATAGTTCCTTGAACTCAGCAGTACTTATATCAAGACTTTGCATTATGCATTGTATTTAAATTGGGAATGATTTGTTTGTCATGGTGTTCGGCATGGTATGCGGTGAAGAATAGTATTTCCCGAAGTGTTAATTTACCCATCACTGGATGGGGTAAAATGAGCTCATCAAATTCTTTTTCTGGATACTTTGAGAGACGTGAGACTAATGAGTCGACTAGCTTTTTCAATTGGTCCAGTTTTTTGTTTTTGCTTTTAACTTCAACTGTATCGGGGGCAAACCGTTTTGGTAGTACATAACCACGATTGTCATCCAACACTTTTAGATATTGTTTTACAAGTTCATCATATGATTTGCTTTTTCGATTTGACAGTCCAAACTTCATTTTAAGCACAAATCGTGGAAGACCAAAAGCGGTATCAACCGGAGTAACTGATTTGATGATATGTTCCAATTGCTGACCAGTACTCCACTTGCCATTGGGCTGTAATTCAAATTGAGCATCTGGCACGGAAGTAATGGTCTCCACAAATTTATGGTGGTTAGTAATGAGTAGTTTTCCGATATCCGTTTTATCCATCCTTAAAAGTAATGGATTTTATGATGAATTGTGATGGATATGCAACACAGTTTACTTCAATTGTCAGGCCTGCTTTTTTCCCCTTGAGCCTAGTGCTGTTGGTTTCAACTCAAAAGTCTTTTGAGGTTTTAATTGTGGTTCATTGCGATGGGAAACATAAATTATAGCAGATGTGCTCTTTTGCGCGTATGCATTGACCAAATTGACAAAAAGCTTTGTGGAATCATCATCCAAACCTACGGTAGGTTCGTCCAAAATGAGCAAAGGTGGGTGTTTTATCATTGCCCGTGCGGTCAATATCAATCGTTTTTCGCCAAGACTCAGCGTGTTGAAATACCGCTCCTTTTTGTGTTCCAATTTTAAGCATTCCAGCCATTTGAAAGCCAAATTTTGTTCAATTTCCGATGGATTGTAATAAAGACCAACAGAATCATGAAGGCCCGAAATAATCATATTGGTCATGGTGTGGTAACCACGAAAGCGGTCGACCATAGCTGGTGAAAAGTAGCCAATCTGTTTTTTAATATCCCATACACTTTCACCACTTCCTTTTTTTTGTCCAAAGAGAACAAGATCCTGTCCATATCCCTTGTGACTATCACCTGTAATCATTTGAAGTAATGTGCTCTTGCCACTACCATTTGGACCAATTAATTGCCAAAATTCATTTGAGCGAATGGTCCAATCAATTTTATTGAGCACCAACTTTTCTGAAAAACCAACAGAGACCTTCTTGAACTGAACCAGTATTTCAGGTGGTGTCAAAGGTTTTTGTAATGCAGGTGGAATGTGAAGTGAAAAGGAACTTGAAATTTCATTCTTTTTATCGGCCAAGTCAGCACTGTTTGCAGCAAGTAGGGTTGAGTCACCATTAATTTTATAACAGATGTTGAGTATAGGAAGGATGTCCCTTGTTCGATTGGAAACTTGAATCAAAGATAAGCTAGATGCTAACTCCACTAAAGATGTCTTAAGTGAATCTTGGGAAACAACATCGAGATTGTCAAACGGATTGACTAAAATCAAAACCTCAACATTTTGATGTAGTAGATATTCGAGCAGCACTTTCTTTCGTTCACCGCTGCTCATAGTTTTTAGAGGTTGTGAAATGTGTGCCGTCAGTATTTTTTTACCGTGACGTTCTTCTTCTTCAATAAAAAAATCAAGTTGTGATGGGGAGAAAACACCAATGCGTTTTTCTTTAATCCAGACAAGATCAGGATATTCTCCGGTCATCAGTTTCTTTACAATATCATCGTTTCGAATGGTATTGTTTGTCTTAATGAATATATGCTCTGGCATAATGGATTATATTGACGAAAAAGTAATCATTCTTGAAAATTGATTCGATAAATATCCACAGGATTAGCTTTGTAAATAGTTGTTTTATCCAAGAACATCCCGTTTTTTAAAGCAACTTTTTGAGAGGGGATGTTGTCGATATGAATGATTGAAATTAGACTTTTTGCCAACCTATTTTTTTTGGCGAAATTTTTGCACTTTTTCGCTGCCTCAAAAGCAAAACCCTTTCTCCAATATTTGGGTAACACCGAATAACCGATTTCAAGTTCTTGAGCATCATCAACTGATTGAACAAGTAAGCCGCAGAGACCAATTAATTCATTGGTTTCTTTTGAGATAAGGGCATTCATACCGCCCAAGTCATTATCGTATCGTTCAAAGGTCCGGTCAAATTGTTGTTGACAAGCTACTATAGGATTTTTCGGGAGACCTTCCCAAAATTGGGTGCTCGCAGGGTTATGATAAAGGGCAACCAATTATCAAAGTCATTGGTAACCAACCTTCTAAAGTACAATCGCTCCGTCTCTTTTTGATCTAAAAGGTAGTGCGGCATTAATTTTTTATGAACGTAATACTATCGCCTTCCATTAGATGCCATTGGTCTGAAAGTCCTGCATTGACCTCGAGAACATATTTTATGGGAACTTTAGAAGATAGACTGGTTTCATTTAGGGGTTGGGCATTTTTTTGAAAACTGGCTATTTTTTGGTTTTCATCAATGTAGATGATATCAAGGGCAAATTCGGTATTCTTCATATAGAAAGAATGCATGGCAACATCTGGGAAAACAAATAACATCCCTTGATGGTTCTCCATTGATTGGCGGTACATTAATCCTGTTTGTACCTCATAATCGGTCTCTGCAAACTCGACATCCATTGTTTGCAGAAGCGAGTCCTTTTTAAAAATTTGAAGTGTCCCTTCTTTGGTAAATTCAATACGTTCAGTCGCTATGGACTGAGTTGTACTTTTCTCCTTACAGCCTATGCAAATGCCAATAAAAAGAAGTAGTGCCAAAAAAAATGAATTCCTCATCACCCTAAGCCTTGTTATTGTTTGGTCGAAACATCAAATAAAGTCCTAGAATGACCAATGGAATGCTTAACCATTGCCCCGTGGAAAAAGTGCCCCAGGTCTCTTCAAAACCTCCTTGGCTCTTTTTGAAAAACTCAAAACAGAAGCGCACAATGCCCCAAACGGTAATTAACCAAAACCCAAAGAGAAAGCCTTCCTTTTTCTTTAAATTAGTGCGAAGGTACATGCCTAAAAACATAATTAAAAAGACAACGATATAACCTGAAGCCTCATACAGTTGAACAGGATGCCTGTATGGAATGGTATCTAAAATCGATGTGAAATCAGGACTGTTTTCAATCGCTTTGTACGCAGCAGAAGCCGTTTTCTCTTTGGTCAATTGCATCGCCTTATAAGCGGGCATATCGTCTGAATCCCGAATGAATTTTGTGGCTAAAGCAAAAGATTGGTCGACCACCTTTCCGTTGATTTCTGAGTTGAAGAAGTTTCCAATACGTACACAGGCCATGCCCAATCCTGCAGCAATGGCTACCCTATCCAGCAACCAAAAAACACTCATGTCTTTATTTTTTCTGGAGAAGAGCCAAAGCGCTAAAATTGCTCCAAGGGTAGCTCCGTGGGATGCTAGCCCGGCGAAGCCTGTAAACTTAAATTCGGGTGTAGTTTGAATGGGCAGTAAAATGGACAGCGGGTCTTCTGCAAACAGTTCGGATTGATAAAAAAGCACGTGGCCGAGACGTGCTCCCAACATTATGGAGACAACAGCATAAACAAAAAGGGAGTCCAGTTTGACAAGGGACTTATTCTCGATTTGGAAAATCAGTTTCATGACATACCAGCCAATAACGAAGGCCAGAATCCACATCATGATGTAGTACTTGATTTGTAGAACCCCAAGTTGGAAAATTGTTTCATCAGGATTCCAAATAATTCCCAAAATATGCATGCTTCAAATGGTTTTGGCTAAGATAAGTAATTAGATGGTAGAGGTTAGATTTTGGATGTTAGACTTTGATGTTCAAATTTGGGATGCGAAGCGTTTACAGGTTAGATTTAGGTGGTTTATGAATTATTGGAAATTGTATTTTCTATTTGCTATCTACGATTTGTACTAAATCCTTTAAATAGGCAATAGCTATAGAAATTTTTACGGATTGGCTTTTGAGATTGTATTCGATTTTGAAACTTGAGTTGATTAGGGAACAAGATGTAAACAAAAACCTTACCAAGGCGTCGTAGCGCAAAAAAAATCTGTACGATTCTTAGCGAATGGGTAGGATGGTGCGCGGGCAATTTGTCATTTCTCTATGGAACAGGGTCATACCCAGAGCCTCCCCACGGATGGCAACTAAAAATTCGTTTGATAGAGAGCCAGCCTCCTTTGAGAAGGCCATGTTTTTGTAAGGCCTCTAAGGTGTAGGCCGAACAGGTGGGTTGGTAGCGGCATGTAGCAGGGGTGTAAGGGGAAATTCCAATCTGATACAGCCTTATCAACCAAATAAATGGAATAATCGCAATTCTCTTAGCCTTCGAGTGAAGGTACATAGGTGGTTTTTGGTTTGTTGGGCAACAGCCACAAGACGTTTTGGTCATGCCTATGCTATTTGATGCTGAACGTTGTACCTTCTTTACCGTCTTTTAATTGAATTCCTAAATCATTGAGCTGATCTCTAATTTTGTCAGACGTTGCCCAATCTTTATTCGCTCTAGCCTGGTTGCGCAAGTCGATTAATAGGTCCATAACCCCATCAATGGTTTGGGTGTTTTCTTCTGATACCGCTTGATTTTCTAGCCCTAGAATATCAAATACAAAAGCTCGGAACACGCTTTCAAGTATTTTTAGGTCGTCTTCGGTAATACTTTCCTTTCCTTCTTTGATAAGGTTAATATGTTTAACCCCTTCGAATAGTTGTGCAATGAGAATGGGAGTGTTAAAATCGTCATTCATCGCTTCATAGCAAGCATTCTGCCAGCCCAAAATATCGAAATTCGTGGAATTTGCCGTAGGTAATTTTGCGATGTACTTTAAGCCTTCCATCAATTTATGGTATCCCTTTTCGGAAGCCAAAAGGGCACTGTCGCTTAAATCTAGAATACTGGTGTAATGGGCTTGCATCATGAAAAAACGTACCACAGAAGGTAAAAAAGGCTTGCTCAAAATATCGTTCTCGCCAGAAAACATTTCCGAGGGATAAATATTGTTTCCTGTTGATTTTGACATCTTCTTACCATTTAAGGTAAGCATATTGGCATGTAGCCAGTAATTGACCGGAGAATGTCCACAGCAGGCTTCCGCTTGGGCTATTTCACATTCATGGTGCGGAAATTTGAGATCCATACCTCCACCGTGAAGGTCAAAACGTTCGCCTAAATATTTTGTACTCATGGCCGTACATTCCAAATGCCAACCAGGAAAACCATCCCCCCATGGCGAAGGCCATCTCATGATGTGCTGTGGCCCTGCTTTTTTCCATAGGGCGAAGTCTTGCGGATTTCTTTTTTCACTTTGTGAGGTCAGCTCCCTGGTATTGGAAATCATGTCCTCCAGCTTTCGCCCACTTAACTTTCCATAATCATTGGAGGCATTGAACTTTACGACATCAAAGTAGACCGAGCCATTTTTTTCATATGCGAAGCCTTTTTTAAGAATTTGCTTGATGGTTTCGAGCTGTTCAATAATGTGCCCCGTAGCAGTAGGCTCAATGCTCGGTGGCAAAAGATTCAGCTTTTGTAGTGTCTCGTGAAAGTCAACCGTGTAACGTTGAACGACTTCCATCGGCTCCAATTGTTCGAGTTTTGCCTTTTTGGCTATTTTGTCCTCTCCATCGTCAGCATCATTCTCCAAATGGCCGGCATCTGTAATATTTCGTACATAGCGTACTTTGTAGCCTAAATGCCTGAGATATCGAAAAATCATGTCGAATGACATAAAAGTTCTGCAGTTACCTAGGTGAACGTTGCTGTATACTGTTGGGCCACAGACATACATGCCCACATAACCGTCTTTGAGGGGAGTGAATATTTCTTTTTTGCCAGAGAGGGAGTTCGTAACCCTTAAGGTTTGCTGCTGGTAGCGTTGCATTAAAATTCAGTGTCTAGGTTGATGTATTCTAAAAATTCTTTTCTCACCGCCTCTTCCTTAAATTTACCGCCATACTCCGCTGTAACGGTACTACTCTCAATGTCCCGAATTCCTCTTGAGTTTACACAGAGATGTTTGGCGTCGATAACACAGGCCACATCGTCGGTGCCCAAAACACTTTGTAACTCTCTAACGATTTGAATGTTCAATCGTTCTTGCACTTGGGGGCGTTTGGCATAATAGTCTACGATTCTGTTCATTTTGGATAACCCCACAACTGTTCCGTTTGAAATATAGGCAACGTGCGCCCTCCCTATGATAGGGAGCAAGTGGTGTTCACAAGTAGAATAGAGGGTAATGTTTTTTTCCACTAACATCTCTCCATACTTGTATTTATTATCAAAGGTTGAAGATTTTGGTTTTTTATCCGGATGCAGACCACCGAACAGCTCTTTGACATACATTTTAGCTACTCGTTTCGGTGTGCCCTGTAGACTGTCGTCTGTCAAATCCATTCCTAGCGTCAATAAAATATCCCTTACACTTCGTTCGATGCGTTCCATTTTTTCCTCGTCATCGAGTACAAAAGCATCTTTGCGCAAAGGTGTGTCTTGGGCCGCCCCAACATGATTGTCACCGCGTTCTTCAAATTGTTCTTCCAAGGGGTGTTCTAAATTCATCTTAGCTTACTAATAAAGGGGGTAAAGATAGGTATTAATGGGTAAATCGGATGTTTGACAAGGCTATGGATGCTGTAAAGTATTGTTAAGTTTTAATGAGGGTGTTCTTGTGGTTTGGTTGACCAAAACATCATCATTGCCATAGAATTATAGTAGGTCGTATGACATAAAAACACTTTGTTCGGACGGAATACTACGGTTGCCTTTTATCGAATTTTCAGAATAATTAAGGAAGAAACATACTAAAAAGGTATGGATTGAGGTTATAGCTTATGTATTGATATGCATAGCCCCAAACATATGCGAACACTATTTTGCGCTATTTCATGTCTGTTGTTTTTTGGTTTACAACTAAAAGCACAGAACTCTCCTGATTGTCGAACTGCGATTCCCGTGTGTGCTGATGCCCCTATTAATGGTGTAGCAGATGGAGGAGGGGATATTGATGATTTTGACGCTGACGTCATTCGTCAAACGGGCTGTCTTGAAAAGGGTAGTGTTGATTCCGCTAATATCGAAAACAATACAGCTTGGTATGTTTTTCGGGCAGGTACTGATGGCGAAATTGGTTTTGATATAGAAGCCCTTCCCATAAATCCTGGAAATCCAATAACTGCTGAATACGATTTTGCACTTTTCGGTCCGTTCGACCAAACTACCGGGGATAATTTTTGTGGAAATATCAGTGCCGGAACCGCACAGCCCATACGTTGCAATTATGAGGTAAATGATACCAGTTTTACGGGTATGGGCGTGAATCCAGAAAACGGCCAGGTTGGTGGACCAAACGTTGTAGGAAGCCAAAATACCTATGATGAATATTTAGATGTGCTAGCTGGTGAGGTGTACTATTTGCTCATCAATAATTTTAATACTAATTCTGATGGTGATGCTGAGAGTTTTGTCTTAACCTTTACGGGAAGTTCCGTGAATGCCAATCAGAACACTGCGTTGGACTGCACCCTTCGAGACGAATTTTTAGGCTTTGATATCATCGCTTGTGAAGGTGATCCCGATATAGTGCTTTCGGCGCTGAATTCTCCTGCGGGCCCTAACATTGCCAATATCACTTGGTCTGTAGATATTGAAGATGATGGTATTATTGATGCTGTTCTTGCAACTGGTGCCGGAGCAACGGAGTACACGGTGACCAGCCCAAATTCAGGACGATATTTTGTTTCTATTGAAACGACTTTTGGAGAAATCATTTCTGATGATATTCTAATTACATTTTACGGCCTGCCAACACTATTACCAGGTGAAGACGGCATTATCATACGGGAAGACTTGACCAATGCAGATGACCCTGAGAGTTATGCAGTAGAATTTGTGGTTGATGGCGACGGTGATTATGAATACGCTATTAACGGTGGGGAATTTCAGGACGATCCTATATTTCTAGATGTTCCTCCTGGAATAAATACCATAGTCATCAATGATAAAAATGGTTGTGGAGTGACAGAACCCATTGAGTTTTTAGTTGTGGGATATCCGAAGTTTTTTACTCCGAATGGTGATGCTTTTAATCCTTTATGGCAAGTAAAGGGTATTGAAGAATTAATTAATCCGACGGTTTTTATTTTTGACCGGTTTGGAAAATTGCTAAAACAGTTGGATGAAACCGATACCGGTTGGGATGGCACATTCAACGGGCGTCAACTGCCTTCTTCTGATTATTGGTTTAGATTGGTTTATGAGCGCGACGAACAAAGTGTTGTTGTAGCAAAAACAGTTCGCAACCATTTTTCCTTATTGCGGTAAAAAAACAATTTCCGGCTAGCCTATTTTCAATTTTAGAACTTTAGCGTGTAAGACAGAACAATATTTGAATTTACCCTGTTGACCAAAGCAGCATTGTCCGCCCCCGCATCAAAGAAAAATTCGTTTACATCTTGTTCGGTTCGGCTGTAGGCCACATCCAGTCTACTTCCACCAAAATCATATCCTATACCTGCCGAGAAGCCTTCTAAATCGCCAATAAGGTTCGTGTTTTCATAAGGACTTTCCTCTATGCGATAACCACCGCGAAGACTTACCCGTTCAATGCGATATTCACCACCGAATCGATATGAATTGACCGCACCCAGTTGATTAGAAATAACATCATTCTCAGCAGCGAAGTTTGCATCGGTCGTTGGTCGTAACTGAGCTTCTGAGAAATCTTGATAACCATAGTCAAAACTCAATAAGCCCTCTTTACCAAAGATAATGGCCGCACTGCCGGAAATTTTTCCTGGGGTTTTAATCCTATAGGTTGGAAAAACATTGATGAGATTAAAATCGATAAAATTTAAGTTGGGATTGGCAGCATCAGCGTCTGTTCGAATACGCTGCGAAATTTCATCGGTCAATCTATACCATGTTGGCGATTGATAGCTACCCCCAATTCTAATGTTATCGTTTACTCTTGCGATGGCCCCCAAACTGAACGAAAATCCGTCACCTTGTGTCAACAGAAGGTTGTCAAAGGTGGTAAATTGCACTTCTGAGTCGGGGCCATAGCCACTTTCGGTAAATTGGGTCAATCGCTCATAAAGAATACTGTGAAAGTTCAAAGAAGCCCCAAAATGAAGGTTTTCTTGATATTGCCCCGATAGGTTGGCTGAAAACTTACTGTTGTACCCCGTTGTACTTTGTCGAAAGTCTTGTAAAAGGTTATCGCCTGAGGCCAAAGAGAAATATTCAGTATTTAGATTGTCATCGATGTCAATAGGATCAATTACACCTGCTTGGAACCCCAAAAATGCTTGTTGGGCACCAAAACCCAATGATGGGTCTTCACCAATATTCAAGTATGCATCATCAATTCTCTCCCCAGTATCGGTTTGCACGCGAAGTGGACCCAATTCGACCCCTTGGGCAAAATTTAAAAAATAAGTATCGATTCCGTCCCCTGAAATACCCGAAGCGACGAACTCATTATCAAAATTCTCGACCATATCATAATTGAGGGCAAGGGCTATTTTTTTCCAAGGGGAATTTGACGATTTGAAAACGAATACACCACCTACTTGATTTATTTGTGGTGAATTACTTTGGGTAGTCAATGTACTATTTCCATATCGCGCAGTATTGTTTCGATTATAGTTGGCCCCAGATACGGTGAACTGACTGTAGTTGAAAACAGAAGAACCTGCGGGGTTGACATTAAGCGAAGACAAATCTCCTCCGAGTGCACCAAAAGCACCGCCCATGGCTTGAAAACGTGCCGTACCTTGTGTGCCTTCTAAGCTATAGCGGAGCACGTCGCTAATCGTTTGTGCATTAAGGCCCAAACATAACATTCCCATCATGAGTACTAAAAGCTTTCTCATAGTAAATTGTATTATCTCGTTATTTATCAATGGAATTATCTTCTGCCCCTACCTCGGCCACCTGATGAACGTCCACCAGAAGAACGCCCACTACCAGAGCTTCTGTAGCTACCACCAGAACTTCTTCCGTAGCTTCTAGAACTGCCACCTGAGCTTCTTCCGTAACTTCTAGAACCACTACCAGAGCTTCTTCCATAGCTCCTCGAACTTCTTGATGGTGACGAAGAACGATAACTACCGCTTCGTGATGAACTTGAGCGTGCGCGTGAATAACCACTGCTTCTCGGGGCGGTTCTGGTACTTGAACCATACTTTCGGGTACTTCTTGTCGCACCATTATAGCTGCCCGAGCGCTGTGTGGCAGATCTCGAACGGTTGTAGCCATTTGCACTTCTTGAACTTCCGCTATATCTTGTATTGCCACGGGTAATACCGCTGTAACGCGGCGTAGAACGTGTGCTTCTACTCGTACGATAGCGTTGGTTTCTTGCTATCGCATCAGCACTGACCGATCTTCGTGAGGTGCTATTACCGCTATAACTTCTTGAACTTCTCGAGGTAACTCCCCTTTGAATGGTTGAGCGCCCATTAATACTTCGCAGTCGAGATGACGTACCCCTAGTATTACTTCGAAGGGTTGACCTGCCGCGCAGGGCCGTACTGCCCAATCTATTGCTGGCATACCCTCTTCTTGACCTATTGAACGCAATATTTTGGTTGTAAAATCCAAATTGGCCAAAACCTGCATAATAAGGATATCCAAATCCAAACCGGCCAAACCCAAACCCACCAAACCCATAAGGGCCAAAACCGCCAAAGAAGGGATCATAGAATCCAAATCCCCCGAAAAACGGGCCTCCAAATCCAAATCTACCGAAGAATGGATTTCCAAAACCAGCGTAATAGGGATATCCAAATCCACCAAAAAATGGATTTCCGAAACCAAAACCTCCCCAGCCCCAACTATTATCATAGACGTTAATGGATAGGTTTGTTGGATTGTCACCCCAACCGGTATTGCCATTGTAATTATTGTTATTGGCAAAGTAATCTACTTGCTCCCCTATTTGAATGGAATCGTTTTGGATGCCACTGGAGTATTCATCAACGTCGGTAAAGATTTCATCATCCAATATTTCACCATATTCCGCGGCACGTTGACCAAAGTATTCTCCATATAGGTTGTTTTCGGTCTTTTGAACTTGAACACCTTCGGGATTTTTCTTTTCAACTGAGACGACCCTACTACCAGAAGAATAAATACCATCATCATCATAATATGAAGCTTGCTGGTATGATCCGCAGGAAACTAAGGTCAGAACAAGTGTTCCCAATACAAAAGGGAGATACGATTTTGTGTGGGGTAGCTTTGGATTCATATCTTCAAATTTTTTATTCAACATACTAAAAAAATGGTAGTTTTACCGTTTTATTTTCATTAATCTAGTCACAAGTTTTGTGCCAAACTGTTTTAGATGGGAAAAAATTTGACGAGTAGGGCAGAAGACTACTCTAAGTGGTATAACGAATTGGTCGTCAAGGCTGATTTAGCTGAAAACTCTGGAGTGAGAGGATGCATGGTCATCAAACCGTATGGTTTTGCCATTTGGGAAAAGATGCAGGCGGGTTTGGATAAAATGTTCAAAGATACAGGGCATCAAAATGCTTATTTCCCCATCTTTATCCCAAAATCTTATTTAAGCAAAGAAGCCAGCCATGTTGAGGGTTTCGCCAAAGAATGTGCGGTCGTCACCCATTACCGATTGAAAAATGCCGAGGATGGTAGTGGAATTGTAGTGGATGAAGATGCTAAGTTAGAAGAAGAACTTATTGTTCGACCTACTTCAGAGACCATCATCTGGGATACGTACCGCAAATGGATTCAGTCATATCGCGATTTACCCCTTTTGCTTAACCAATGGGCGAATGTGGTGCGATGGGAGATGCGCACAAGGCTCTTTCTAAGAACGGCTGAGTTTTTATGGCAAGAAGGGCATACGGCCCATGCTACTGAACAAGAAGCTGTAAAGGAAGCGGAAATGATCATGAATCTATATGCCGATTTTGTCGAGAATCATATGGGGGTACCGGTCATCAAGGGTACTAAAACGGAGAGTGAGCGTTTTGCAGGTGCGGTAGAAACCTATTGTATTGAAGCTTTAATGCAAGATGGTAAGGCCCTTCAGGCAGGAACCAGCCATTTTCTAGGACAGAATTTTGCCAAGGCGTTTGATGTGAAATTTGCGACGAAAGAGGGAAAGCAAGAACATGTTTGGGCTACTTCATGGGGGGTTTCTACACGATTGATGGGAGCATTGATTATGACCCATAGCGATGACAATGGGCTAGTTTTACCACCCAAATTGGCGCCGATTCAAGTGGTCATTGTTCCCATTTATAAGGGTATAGAACAACTTGAGGTGATTTCAGAAAAGGTACTTCCTTTAGTTGATGCTTTGAAAAATAAGGGAATATCGGTAAAATTTGATGATCGCGATACCCATAAACCGGGATTTAAGTTCAATGAATATGAATTAAAGGGAGTACCCATTCGATTGGCCATAGGGAATAGGGATTTAGAGAACGGTACCATTGAAATAGCTAGAAGGGATACCCTGGAGAAGGAATCCGTTGCGATAGACGGGGTGCTGGAAAAGATAGAAGCACTTTTGGAAGCGATTCAAATCAATATTTATCAAAAGGCCAAAAAGCATCAAGAAGACCACATCACCCATGTTGATTCTTACGACGAATTCAAAACGTTATTAGAAGAGAAAGGTGGATTTTTTGCTGCCCATTGGGATGGTAGTAAAGCAACAGAGGATAAAATCAAAGAGGAAACGAAAGCGACCATTCGTTGTATACCTATTCATGTAAGTCAGGAAGAAGGTCACTGTATGGTCACTGGTCAACCCTCACCATATCGCGTGCTGTTTGCTAAAGCCTATTAGGCTGTTTAAAAATTGGTTAGGTTCTATTGCAATAGAAAAAAATAGTTGTATTTTTGCACCCGCCTAAAAGACAATATTTTAAATAATGAATAAATTATCTGTTCCTTTTTTAGGCTAAACGTTCATTGTTAAAGGGCCCGTTCGTCTAGGGGTTAGGACGCCAGGTTTTCATCCTGGTAACAGGGGTTCGATTCCCCTACGGGCTACGATTGAAATGTTGAAGGAAGAAGCAGGGTATATGAATAGATAGAGAAATAATATTTTTTGTGCCCATTTTACACTTCAAATTTCTGAAATGGCCCGTTCGTCTAGGGGTTAGGACGCCAGGTTTTCATCCTGGTAACAGGGG
>ERZ1740067.226-NODE-226-length-47227-cov-6.340202_pt1 | contig 47227 bp, 45 predicted proteins | sample MGYA00581736_ERZ1740067 | MGnify/ENA primary metagenome ERZ1740067 (study PRJEB43018, sample SAMN04849236) | marine metagenome | isolation source: floating plastic debris | place: Pacific Ocean | collected 2008-08-27 | study: EMG produced TPA metagenomics assembly... | reverse complement strand
TGATCTCTACCTCGATCACCGACAAGCCGGGCGTGTTGTTGGAGGTGATAAAGTTGATCTCGTCCATTTGCTGGATTTCAGCCTCCAGCACTTCGGATACTTCAATCGCCACTTCTGACGCTGTCGCCCCGGGATAAGGCGTGATGATCAAGGCGGATTTCAGCGTAAAGACCGGGTCTTCCAACTTGCCGACGCCGAAGTAACCCGCCGCCCCACCGAAGAGGCAAAACAGGATCAGGATCCAAGTATAAAGCGGTTTGGCGATGGCCAGACGTGCGATTTGCATGGCTCTAATTCCCTTCGACGGTCAGGCCGACATAGCGCGCAAGCGGCATGTCCGGTTTGATCAGATGGGCGCCAATCTCAACAATCTCTGTCCCGGATTCCGGCCCGGTGACCAAAAAGCGCGTGCCGGTGTCAGACTTTGTTTCGACCGCGATGTGTTTGGCGATGAGCCCTTCGGATGTCTCCTCCAAGGCAACAACAAACGGGCTGCCGTCCGGGGTGGTGGCTATGGCCGTCCCCGGAACTTCGAACCCGTCGGTTTGTGCCGTCAAAGCGGCCTGGATCACGACGGTTTTGCCGGGCAGAAGTACCGGCGCCGCTGGGTCGGTCAATGCCAGTGAAATCGTATAGCTTTGACCGACACTGCCGGTCTCTGCCTTGAATTCACGAAATTCGAGTCGCGTGGGCGCAACCTGTCCCGGCAGGACGGTGGAAAAGGAAACCCGGGACGGGTCGCCGACCTGCGAAAAAATCCGTTCCGGCAGGTCAAACTCGACCCGCGTTTCCGACAGGTTGTGCAGGCGCACAATCGGCTGGCCGGGTGCAATCGTAGTGAAACTTGCGGCCACCCGGTCCGCGATCAGCCCGTCAAACGGGGCCTTGATCTGCGCGTCGCGCAACGCATCGCGCGCCTCGCGCAAAGCAACGTCGGCAAGGTCACGCGCTGTTTCCGCGTTATCGGCCTGCACCTGCGAGGTGACATTTCGCGATGCCAGCTTGTTGGCCCGCTCCAGATCACGCTCTGCCTGCGTCAACGACAATTCCGCCCGCTCCACGGCGCGCTCAAATGGTTCAAGATCAAGCTGCGCCAGAAGCTGACCCTCTTCGACACGGGTCCCTTCCTGCGCATTCAAAAGCGCCAGATAGCCGCCGACTTCAAACGACAAATCCGCCGTTTCAAGGGCAGCGATCCGGCCGAAAAACTGTCTTGCATTGCTTTGGGGGGCAGCATCCCCAAGAACCATCGTCTGAACGAACACCGGCGGTGGACCCGCCTCCTGCGCAGCGGATACGCCTGCAATCGACAAAGCGGATATGGTCATCGCGATGAATTTATACCAAACTTGCATTTGCATTTTGCGCTCCTAGATATGGGCTACCAACCGTTCGGTAGGTAAGTTAGAGGACTCCAAGAGTAGGTCAATGCAAGACACGGCAAAAAGTTCGCACCTCGATCGGCGGAGTGAGATTATCCGGATCACGACCGGGCTGTTTCTGGAAAGCGGCTTTGCGGGCACGTCGATGAGCGCAGTCGCAAAAGCCTGCGGCATGACAAAGGCCAGCCTGTACCATCACTTCAAAGGCAAGGACGCGCTTTTTATCGCGTGTATCACCGAAGGATATAAAGATTCCTTGATCGAGCTTGAGGCAATCTCGAACGATGCATCCATCTCTCCTCCTGAGAAAATCGAAAAGGCAGTGGACATCCTTTACGCCATCACAATCGGTTCGCCGGTTGGTCGAATGTCCCCGTTGATCGCCGAGGTTTCGAGCAGTTTTCCCAGCGTTGCGAAATCATTTCACGAAGGGTACATCGCGCCACAACGGGCGCAGGTCGACGAGATCGTCGCACAGGGCGTCAGCTCTGGTCACTTCCGCGATATGGACCCGATTATCTTCTCGCACTTGCTGTTCGGCCCGATCGTCACCCTGTCCCTGTCACGCGAGATGTTTGCCAGTTTTGATGATCTTGACGAGCATTTCCCGGTCGATCTCCTCAAACGCGGCCACAAGGAACAGATCCTGGCAACACTTTCGCGAAAGGCCGCCTCCAACATCTGAGGGCGTATGCCGCGCGATGTGCCGTAATCCGACCTATCGCACCATGGTCATACGGTCCCAATCTGCATAATCAGGCGTGCCTTCGCCTTTGATGTCGCCCTGATAGCCAAACTCGACCATATGGGTGAGGGTTGTGTCCGGTGTGGCAAAGATCACCGAGTAGGCTTCCGGCAGATCAGCAGATGATAGAAGACGGGTGGCGCCGAAGTCGGGCCAACCGGCATGGTTGGTGCCGCGCGGGGCAGAAAACGGGATGCCGTGCAGCGATCCTGCAAGGGGCAAATGGCAGTGTCCGTGGAAAATATGGCGGATCTTTTGTGCATGCGGTTTAATCACACGCGCGAAACGGTCGGCGTCGATCAGCATGATTTCGTCCATCGGTGCGATATGAATAGGCACCGGATTGTGATGCATGAACAACCAGACAGGTCCTTCAATTCGCGTAAGCTGCCCGGCCAGCCATGCGGCGCGCGCCTCGCAAAAATGACCCGCATGAGTCCCGGCCGCCCAAGTGTCTATGCAAATGGCCGTCCCAAGGGATAGCGGCACGGTGTATTGCACAAAGCCTCCTGCGTCTTCGAGGGTCGGAAACGCGCGAAGCATCGTGGGGCGGTCATCGTGGTTGCCAATCAACAGGTGGACGGGCATCGGCAGGGTCGCGATGTGTTCTTTCAACCGCACATAATCAGCGGCGTCCCCCCAGTCTGACAGATCCCCCGTGATGAACAAGGCTTCGGCATCGCTGTGCAACGCCATCGCATGATCCAGCGCCTTGGTGAAATTGACGTTTGGATCGCGTCCGCCAATCGTGTCTTCGGGCTGGGTTAAGTGAATATCGGTAAAGTGGAGCAGTTTCATGGCCGTCTTTCAATTGTTGACCCCGGGCACAAGCACCCGGGGCCGAAATCGTTGTGAACTTAATCCAACAGGTCCTGAACTTCGTCGCTCAACTCTTCCTGAAGCTCGGTCATGTCTTCGAATTCACCGGTCACGATCCCTTCGAGACCGTCATAAATGACCTGAGTTGCGGCCAGACCGTTGTCGCCGGGATATGCTTGCCATTCACGCAGCAGCGGAAGCTGACGCACAGCCGTCGCCTTTGCGGGGTTGTCCGCATAAAAATCTGCGAGGATGATTTCGTTGGCGGCCTGGTTTGGCGGCATGTAGCCCGTCGTGCGTGCCACGTCGGCGGCCCCCTCACCCGAGGTGATGAACTTCAGCCAGGCCCAGGCCGCGGCAAGCTGTTCAGGGTCATCGGACGTCGACGTCAGCAATGCAGAGTTGCCACCGGCGGGAAGGCCCATCGGGCCGGATGCTGTGATCCCGGGGTATTCGTTGGTCACCAAAGTGAAATCACCCATCGCCCGTTCAACCGCACCAACAGCGGATGTCGACCAGTACATCATGCCCAGATCACCGGCAGAGAATGAGGCGAGCGCTGCTTTCCATTCCAGGTTCTGCATTTCGCAGCCCGAGAAAATGGATTGCATGGTATTCAGCGCCTTCAGACCTTCCTCAGAGTCGAGTTGGAAGTCATTGCCCATGACGGTGGGTTTGTCCTGACTCCACATCAGCGCCTGAAGGAACCAGTTGCCGGTGATATTCCAGCCCCAGAACATCGGGTTATCAACACCCGCGTCGCGCAGCTTAACGCAAGCCTGAACGACCTCTTCCCAGGTGGTCGGCAGGTTGGTTTCGTCATAACCGGCTTTGGCCATAACCTCCATGTTGTAGTAGCCAACGGGCAGCGAGATCGAGAACGGCAGACCGTAAACCGCATCATCAAAGGTGCCCAAGTCCAGCATCGCCTGATGATAGCCATCCTTTGCAAAATCCTCTTCGGCGGCGATGAACGGCTCAAGCGATTTCGCGATGCCCTTTTCGACCAGAATTGCCTGACGGTTCAGACCTTGCATTGTGACATCGGGCAGCGTGCCGGCGACAGCTTCGCGCAGGATCGTGTTGGTGCCATCTTCATAAGATTCGTAAGTCGCCCGCATCTTGATTTCGATGTTCGGATGCGCCTCGTAGAATTTGGGCAGGATGGCTTCATAGGTCACGTCAAAAAGGTGGCTGTAGGGATAGCCGAACTCGACAACGATCTTTTCGCCGTTGCTATCTGCCGTGGCGGCGGTGGCTGCAAGCACGAGGGCCATTGCGGTCAGTGTGCGTTTCATTACTCTACTCTCCTATTGCGGGGTCGGGCGGTTTGGCGATTGACCGGCCCCAGTGATGAATCCCGGACGGGATACTTGGAGTGAGGCGCATAATGCGTCTCACTTCATTCCAGACAGCGTGATCCCCTCGATGAAGCGGCGTTGCGCCAGCAGGAAACAGACGATCAGCGGTGTGACGATGATGCAGGCGGTGGCCATCATGGGGCCGAAGTTATCGCCATCGGCATCCCCCTTGAACTCGCGCAGGCCAAGTGGCGGCGTGAACAGATCACGGTTGCCGGTGATCACGATGCGGGGCCAGAAATAGTCGTTCCAGTGGGCCACGATGCTGAAGATGCCAAAGGCCATCAGTGCGGGGATCGCAGTTGGCAGCATGACGCGCCAGATGATCCCGTATTCGGTCATGCCATCCATCCGGGCGGCATCTATCAGGTCATCCGGAACGGTCATAAAGAACTGACGCATAAGAAAGATGCCGAAGACGCTGATTGTCCAAGGGATCACGAGGGCAGCATATGTGTTGGTCAGCCCTAGTTTTGCCAGCATGATGTAAAGCGGCAATGCGATCGCGTGCACCGGGATCAGTAAACAAAAGAGCACCAGCGCGAACACAGCCTCGCGCCCCCAGAACCGCAGTTTGGCAAGCGCATATGCACATGGCAGCGCGACGAAAACCTGTATGACAAAAATCGAGACGGTCACGATCACACCGTTGAGCAGATACCGCAGCAGCGGTGCCTTCTCGAACGCTGTGGTGTAGTTGTAGATGATCGGGTTCACCAAGCAGTCTTCCACTGCGTTTCCCAGCTTGACGCAGAAATCATCGCGAAACGGCTGTTGAGAGCCCATGAAACCGCCAGTCTGTTGCATGATCTCGTGCGGCGCTTTCAGCGACAGGCTTATCATGGTGTAGAACGGCAAAAGCACGATCAGCGCACCAACGATCAGGACCGCATGGGTCAATGCGGCCCGTGTGTTGAACCGGAAGGTCGTCGCCGGCGTATCCTGCTGGATGACATCAGACATAATGCGTCCTCCGCTCCACAAGCCGGCGTTGGATCAGGGTCAGCACCATCACAAAGCCCAGGAACACCACCGTGATCGCCGCGCCGATGCCCATCAGATTCTGCTGAATTCCTTTTTCATAAATCGCGAACATCATCACATAGACCGACTTCGAGGGTCCTCCCCCTTGCGGATAGAAAGCCTCCACCATGTCAAAGACCTGAAAAGAGCGGATGAAACTGATTGTGACGACAAAGACCGTGGTCGGCCCCAAAAGCGGCCAGGTGACCAGCCGAAAGCGATCCCAACCGCGCGTCGCACCGTCCATTTCAGCTGCGTCATAAAGCTGTGCCGGGATCGACGTGAGACCAGCAAGGTAAAGCACCATGTTAAAGCCGAAGCCCTGCCAGACACCGATGAAACTGACCGTCCAGATAGCGTATTCGCGGTCGTTCAACCAAAGCGGGAATGTCCGCGCGCAGCCTTTCGCATACCAGTGCCACGCCTCCAGAAAACTGCCGCAACCGCGCTCAAGTGTGGAATTGATAACGCCGATCGTGGGATGAAACGCGAACTCCCATACGATGGCCATGGCAATCAAAGCGGCCATAACGGGCAGGAAGTAGATCGTCTTGTAAAGATCACCGATGCGGCCAAGCGAATGGATCAAAAGGGCTGCGCCAAGGCCAAGACCGACCGTCAGTGGAACAACCACAAAGACATAGCGGAAGGTCGCAACGAACATCTTTTCATAAGTCGAGCGCGTGAATATCCGCTCGTAATTCTCAAGGCCGACAAAGGCTGCGCCCTGATTGCCCAGCGAGTAATCCGTGAGGCTCAGACCCATGGCGATCACGATAGGGATCAAAAGGATGATCACCATCAAGATCAGCGCCGGGCCAATGAACCAAAGATGCGCGCGCTGCGATCCCATCAGGCCACCTCGCGCGCGGGGGTTGATGCGCGCAGGCGTGTGCCGTCCGCGGCGAAAACGATCATGTCTGTAGGGTCAAAATCGAAAGCAACCGCTTCGCCAAGACCGATCCGCGATGCTTCATTCGGTGCGGCGCGCAGAACCAGCGGGTTTTGCGTGCCCTGCACCTCAAGATGAAGAAAGATATCCGCACCCAGATTTTCACGGTGCCGGACAATGCCGGATAGGCGACCGGCAGCGTGCAGTGACAAATGCTCTGGCCGCAGCCCGACCATGACGGCTTGCCGGACCCCCGCGGTTGTCGCCGGAACAGAAACACCCATAACGTCGATTTTGCCGGAGCTATCGGCCTCACCGGGGACGACGTTGATTGAGGGCGAGCCAATGAACCGCGCCACTTCGAGCGTGTCGGGATTTGCATAAATCTCGTCCGGGGCACCGACCTGCAAGATGTCGCCATGCATCATAACAGCCATTCTGTCGGACATCGTCAGCGCTTCGGCCTGATCATGCGTGACGTACACAAACGTGGTTTTGAGCCGTCGGTGAAGCTCGGAAAGTTCGGCACGCATATGCACGCGCAGCGCGGCATCCAGATTTGACAACGGCTCGTCCATAAGAAAAGCGACTGGGTTGCGCACCATGGCCCGTCCCAGTGCCACGCGCTGCCGTTGTCCGCCTGACAGCTGGCCTGGTTTGCGATCCATAAGCTGTGAGATTTTGAGCGTGTCCGCGATCGTGTCGGCCTGAAGACGCATCGCGTGATGGCGTTTGCGGGACAGGAGCGGCCCAAGGATTGGCAACCGTTCAACGCTGCTCAGATCGCGCATGCGCAAGGGCGTCATCATGTTTTCAGCAACGCTCAGATGCGGGTAAAGCGCGTAGCTTTGAAATACCATCGCAAGGTTGCGTTCCGCCGGGCGAACGTCAGAGACGTCCCGACCATCAATCAGGACCTGCCCCCGGTCGGCCGCTTCCAGCCCCGCCATGATCCGCAGCAACGTGGATTTCCCACAACCCGACGGGCCGACCAGCGTGACGAATTCACCGTTGCGGATCGTCAAAGAAACGCGGTTCAGTACGGGCGTCTCGCCAAATTTTTTTTCGATATCCCGCAACGCGATGTTGGCCACTGAACCGCCCCCCAGCAGATGTGTCTCGATCAGATTGGACGGCAAAGGTCTCGATTCTGCGACGTCATATAAGTGAGACTTATGGGCCCTAAAGTCTGCGCGTCGGAGGACGTAAATGGCCGTGAACACCCATCAGATGAAATCGCTGGCGCATGTTGTGCGCGAAGGAAGCATCTCTGGTGCTGCGCGGCATCTGGGCGTCTCTCAATCCGCGGTCAGTCAGCATATCTCCAAACTAGAGAATACATTGGGCGCACAACTGCTGATCCGGCAACGCGATGGCATCTCATTGACGCAGGTCGGGCAGGACTTGTTCGCGCTTGCTGATCAATACGCCTCTCTCGATCAACAGATCGAAGAGCGTCTGCGCGGACATGCGGCACTGGATCGTGGCCATCTGACGATCATCGCGAACGCGCCTCAACCGGCGCTGTCGCTTATCGCCAGATACACAGAGCAATATCCAAACATCTCGGTGGATTTTACGCTTTTTGACTGGGCCTCCGCCATGCAGCGGCTTCGGGAACGGCGCGTCGACATCGCAATTGTGACAGAGCCCACAAAGTCCGAAGACCTGTACCTGCATCCGATCGTGCGCGCCCGTTACGTTCTTTATACCCGCACCGATCATGCGTTGGCTGCGCGGTCGGCGTTAACGCTTAAAGAGGTTGCCAATCATACGATTATTCTACCTGAAAAAGGCTCGTTGACCCAGCGTGTGCTGTCCAAAGCGTTGGAAGATGAACGCGTCTCTCCGAAACGACTTGTCACATTGACCACCTTTCCGGTGATGAAAGAAGCAATCCTTCAGGGCATCGGGGTTGGCTTCTTCCTGGAAGCAAGCTCAGTGGTGGAGGACCGCTTATGTGAAGTACCCGTCAAAGAGCTTGATCGCGCGTTCACGACCTATGTCGCCATCCCCAAATACAAAACCGGCCTGCGGATCACCCGGAGCTTTATGGAAATTCTGGATCAGGACTAGGCACTGCCACGCCATTTGGTGCTTTTCACCGCGGATCATATTTTTGCGCGAGACAGACATTCGCTGCAATGACATCGAACTGAACTTTCGCGCAGCCGCCCAAAAAAAATCGGCTGTTTGTGGTGCAACTTTTCCGCTCGACGCATGAGACCTTTGAGCCGAATTGCGTGTTGGCGTATGATGATCCCGCAAGTCCGTTGCAAGAACCAGACTTTCGGAAAGGAACACGCAGCATGATTGCCTACGTCACCGTCGGCGCCGATGACATCGCGCGCGCCAAACGGTTTTACTCTGCGTTCCTGCCAGCTCTTGATTACGGGCTGGAGGAAGGTCCCGAGGGTCTAAGCTATGCACTGCCCGTCCCTTCGGGTCAGTCCGCCGTTTTGCCGGATTTCTACGTCAAACCGACCTTTGATGGACGTCCCGCCTCAGCCGGAAACGGCACAATGGTCGCGTTTGAGGCGCACGATCAAAAGCAGGTGCGTGATCTGCATTCAGCAGCACTTGCCGCAGGCGGCCTTGACGAAGGCCAGCCGGGTTTTCGCGCGTCATATGGACCTCGATTTTATGTCGGCTACCTTCGCGATCCCCAAGGCAACAAGATCGCGCTGTTCTCAAGCAATCCAGATGACCCAGAACGAGACGGATAACAGCACGTTTCGCCGCCGAAGATGCACCCCAAACAGCCGTTGATTAAACACGCTTGAGGCATTCCGCCGCACAAATTTCTGTAGAACTACGGCGCAGACAGCGTAACGTCAGACCCATGCATTTGCAGTCTGTCAGAACTGTCATAGCCTTCGTTCTCTTGTCGCTTTTCACCCTGAGCGTCAGCGCCCTTCCATATGCGCACGGCAAGGGCACAGGCGTTTTTGATGCTGACTTGCAGACATACGTCGCCGCCGGCGGCCTGTGGAGCGATCTTTGCGAGACCGATGACACGCTGCACAATCATGCCGACTGCCCGTTTTGTCGTGAGATCGACGCAACGGATGACGGCGTAAGCGCCACACCGACGCAAACTGCGGTCAGCTTTTCTGTGCCAGCCTGGCGCTTGGCGGAAAAGACGCATGACCCCCTGCTGCCGCACGTGGTTCACCCGGCACGAGCCCCCCCGTTTGAGTGATCGCTCCTAACTGATCAATGACGGCTGCCACCGGCCGCATCACCTCTTTCAAACGGGATATTCACTATGCTGCGTTACACGCTTCTTGCTGCATGCTTTGCGGCGACATCGGCTGCCGCCGAGCAATCCATCGAACTTATCTTTACACCGGAACTGGGCGGACAAGCCTTCAGCTGCGCCGAAACCTATGACGGGTTGGGCACGACAGGCGCGCCGATGCAGGTGCTCGACTACCGCTTGTTCGTCTCGAACGTCCGCCTTGTTGCACAAGATGGCACGGCGGTTCCACTGAGCCTTGAGCAAGACGGCCGGTGGCAGGTCGAAGACATCGCCCTTCTCGACTTTGAGGATGCCAGCGGTTCTTGCACAAACGGAACGACCGAAACCAACACGATCATCCGTGGGACGGTGCCGGAAGGGACATACACAGGTGTAACCTTAGACATTGGCGTCCCTTTTGAATGGAACCATGGCGACCCGACACTTGCGGCCTCTCCACTTAATCTGACGGCGATGTTCTGGAACTGGCGCGGCGGCTACAAATTCATCAAGTTTGAGATGAGCCCGGTCATGGCCGATGGGATGAACATGGCCAAGGCCGATCACAGCGAAAGCGCGCATGGCAGCCATGGCGGCGCAAGTGGCTGGTTCCTGCATCTGGGCTCGACGATGTGCGACTCCGGTTCACGAACGACCGCACCCGAGACCGCCTGCGCCAATCCAAACCTTATGACGGTCACGCTCGACAGCTTTGATCCGGCGACCCAAACAATCGTGATCGACCCCGCGGAGGTCCTTTCAGGGGCAGACCTGACGATGAACACGCCCGAGACAAGCCCTGGCTGCATGTCGTTTCCAAACGACGCGGATTGCACCTCGGTGCTGCCAAAGCTGGGTCTGGGTTTCAACGATGTCGCACCTGAAAGCCAGGTGCTGGTTTCGGCGCGGTAAACCGATGCGCATGTCCTACATCATCGGCGCGGCTATGGTGGCCGTGCCTGTCGTGATCATGGCCGCCGCAATGGGGCCTGCCGCGCCTGAACCGCTCTCGCTTGATCATCTGGGGTACCGCTGGAACATACCAGCGTGGCTGACACCGCCACCTGTTCCCGACGACAACCCGATGAGCGTGGCCAAGGTCGAATTGGGTCGCCATCTTTTCTACGATGCGCGGCTGTCGGTCGATGAAACACTGTCATGTGCATCGTGCCACGAGCAACAGTTGGCGTTTACCGATGGGCGGCCTTTGTCGCGTGGGGTGTTCGGGACACCCGCCGCCAAGAACGCGCCGGGTCTGGCAAATGCGGGCTACAACCCTGCGCTCACCTGGGCCAACCCACATGCCGGAGCGCTTGAGTTTCAGGCCCTGTTCCCGCTTTTTGGAACCGAACCCGTTGAAATGGGGATGTCAGGGCGCGAGCAAGAGTTGTTTGCGCGCCTGACCGCCGATGCGTACTACCCCGACGCATTCGCCAGGGCTTTCCCTGATCGTGATGGGACGATTGATCTTTTCAGCCTCACCCGCGCACTTGGGGCGTTCCAGCGCAGCCTCATTTCAGCTGACAGCGCTTATGATCGTTTCAAATATGGCGGTGACAGCGACGCACTTAGCCCGGCTGCACAACGCGGGGAACAGCTTTTCTTTGATCACCGGTTTGAATGTTATCACTGCCATCTTGGCGTGATGTTCACCGACAACGTTCAGACCGCGCGCTCGCCTTTTGTTGAAACAGCGTTTCACAACAATGGGCTCTACAACATCGGCGGGACGGGGGCTTATCCGCCCGGCCAAGCGGGTCTTGTCGCGTTCACCGGGCGCGATGAAGACATCGGCAAGTTTCGCACACCCTCCTTGCGCAACGTGGCATTGACCGCTCCCTACATGCACGATGGTTCGGTCGAAACGCTGCGCGAGGTGATCGCGCATTATGCCGCCGGGGGCCGCACGATCAAGGACGGCCCCCATGCCGGTGTCGGCGCGGATCACCCGAACAAAAGCGGCTTGCTGGTCGGTTTTGAGGCGACAGACCGCGAGGTCGAAGACCTGATCGCCTTCCTCGAAAGCCTGACCGACGAGAGCTTCCTTGCCAACCCGGCCTACGCAGATCCTTGGCCGGACGGACACCCTGCCCGCGCCCGACGCGTCATGCCATCAGACACACCAGGAGACTTCAAATGATCCGTATTTTTTCCCTCATCGCAGCACTTGCTTTTGCGACACCCGTGCTTGCGCATGGCTTCAAGGTGGGTGATCTCATCATTGCGCATCCCTATAGCCACGAGACACTGCCCACCGCACGCTCGGGGATCGGATATCTGACCCTGATGAACAACGGCACCGAAGCTGACCGCCTGATCGAGGTGCGCTCCCCCTTTCCGAAAGCAACCTTGCACGAGACCGTGCTTGAAAATGACGTCGCGCGCATGATCAGCGTTGACGGGATTGAGATACCCCCAGGCGGGACCGTGAAATTGGAACCGGGCGGCAAGCACATCATGTTCATGGGGCTGGACGGCGACCCGCTCGAGGTTGGCGATACATTCACCGTTACCCTCGTTTTTGAGAAAGCGGGCACGGTCGAGATTGAGTTTTGGGTCGAGGACCGTGATCCGAACGCACCTGAGGTCGATCACTCCAATCACGGCGTCGATCATTCAAGTAAGTCTCGAGCGGACGAAGACGCTGTGCGCGACCAACTGGTCGTGGCACTCAGGACTGGCATTGAGGTGCCATCGGTCGTGGTTGTCGAGGATGCGGCTGTCGCAAGCTGGCTGCATCCCTCGCAAGCCGGACGCGCTCTTTTTCGCAAGGAAGACGGTGCGTGGGTCGCTCAAATCATCTCCGGTGAAAGCCTGAAGACGCAGGCGGGTTTACAGGCACAGCGCCTGAGCCCGTCAAAAGCCAAGAATTTACTTGAGGCGTTGACAACGTCCGAGGCAAACCTGCCCGCTGATCAGGTTGAGCGTTTTGAGACATTCGAGGGCACGATTTTTGTTCACGACTAAAGCCGGGCGCTACGGCCGCCGCTCCCTGAAGATCGCGTCGGTTCAATCTAAGTGCGTCGGTGGCCGGTATCAGACGGGAACCTGCACCACCATTTCAAGCTCAAGCTCCGGCGCCGCCAGAGCGGCCACGCCAAGACCAGTCAGGCTTGGCTTTGCGCCGTCCAGAAACTGCAAGATCTTTGGCATTGCGATGTCCTGCGTCTGGGGGCGCAAGTCGGTCAGATAGATGCGCATTTGAACAATGTCGTTCGGGGTCGCCTGGAGCGCGTCCAACGCACCTTTCAGGTTCTCGACGACCAGCGCTGTCTGCTCGGCCAGCGATCCGGGGACGGCGCCACTTTCGCGGTGCCACGCCACCTGACCCGACACGAAGGCCAACCGGTCAGGGTCCGCGATAGATATTTGAGAATAGCCAACCTTGCCCGCATCCGGCAGGGTCGTTGGGTTCATACGCGTGATCGCCGTCGGCATGTCGCTTTCCTTTCAATGTCTGTCATGCCACCTCATATATCGCCGATAATTGACGAACACAGATCGCATCAAAGGCGATCTATCTGCTACAAAGGCCGCTATGATCGGATCGAAGGTAAACGACATTCTTGTTTTCCTCTCAGTTGTCGAAACCGGAAGTTTCGTCGCTGGTGGCAAGGTGTTGGGATTGTCCCGTTCAACGGCTGGAAAGGCGATTGCACGGCTTGAAGACGGGTATGGCGCGCGCCTTTTGAACCGCACCACCCGCGCGCTTCATCTGACCCAAGAGGGTCGCGGTCTTTACGAGCATGGCCTGACGATCCGTACTGCCATTGAAGCCGCGGATGCGAGTGTCGCGGGCGATCCCGGTGTCCCGCGGGGCACATTGCGCATCACAGCGCCTGACGCTGTCGGACGCCGGTTGCTTTTGCCAACGGTCTACCGGTTTCTTGAGATTTGGCCGGAAACGCAGATCGAAATGAGTTTCTCTGACCGCGTTGATCGCGTTGTTGAGAAAGGGTTCGATCTATCAGTCCGCGTCGGAATGAGCGCGCCCGATCAGGGCTTTATCATAAAAACGCTCCTTCAAGCGCCGGTACTTTTGTGCGGCGCTCCATCCTATTTCTCGACGCGCGACCTGCCCTTGAGCATAGAACAGTTAAGCCGTCACGATCTGCTTCAGTTTGCCAGCCAAGGGGACAGGCAGGTTTGGCAACTGCAAGAGGAAGACGGCAGCTGGGTCCGCGCGTCTGGCCGCGTTCGTCTGCGGTTCGACAGTGCCGAAGCGCTGCGTGAGGCGGCTCTGGCGGGACAAGGCATCGCGTTGCTGCCACGGATGCTGGTCGACACCGAGATTGCAAAGGGCCAGCTTCAACAGGTTCTGCCACGAGCCGATTTCGGCACCGTGCCCATCATTGCACTTTACCCCCACAAGCGCCTGCTGGACCCTCGGGTACGCCGCTTTATCGACATGCTGAACGACGACTTGCGGGAAGCACGTATCAAACCACGCCTTGATGATGACGGATAGCAGACGCGGCCTTGACGACAAGAAAGATCAGAACGTCTTGGCAATGCCGAACTTGATATTGCGACCCGGTGCGGGGCGTGTGGACAGATGCCGGGTGTAGTCGTAATCAAACGCGTTCTCGATGCCCAAACGCAGCTCTGTGCCTTCCAAAACACCCGACTGCGGGATGTAAGTGGCGCGTAGATTATGAACCGCAAAGCCCGGCGTAGTGACCCCGTTGGTGTCTTTTTCCCGATCCGCAACCAGTTCCCAGCTTAGGTCCAGTTCCTCGCCGAACTTCCGTCCGACTGTCAGTTGCAAGCTGTCCGCAGGAGTCCCGCGCCAGTCGATGCGATCACCAGAGGGCGGGTTTTCATCCCCGTCCGCAATGTTCGCGTTCAGATCGACGTAAAGACCCGTCGCCATTGCATAGGACGCTTCAATTTCAATCCCGCGTGTGTCGATGCTGTCGGGGTTGGTGCCCATTGGCGCTCCTGCCACAGTGTAGGACGTCACATCCCAAAGTTCGGTCTGATAGAGATTTGCCTTGATCGCAAACGTATCACCGCTTTGGAACACGTCATCCCCGTCAAAAGAGGCGCCGAGTTCGAAGGTACGGGCCTTTTCGCTTTGCTCCATCAGATCGGTGTTGCCCAGATCATCAATGATCGGCAGGCTTTCGGTGTAGGCCGCGCTGCCAAACACCGCAAACCCGTTGCCAAACGCGTAGCGCACGGACAGACCGCCCATCAGCGCATCGTTGTCGAAATTGCCGTCATTGGGCGCGGTCGAGCCGTCAATCGACGAACTTTCGTACCGTATCGCAGGCGTGACCGTCCAAGCCTCCCCGATCTGCATCTCGTTCACTGCGAAAAGCGCGAAGCGGTCATCGGTCCCGCCCGGTGCCGCGGCGGCATCTTTACGCTCGCGGCGGGCGAATTCGATGCCGGTGCGCAGGTTGTGATCAATCGCACCGGTTGAGAAAAGCGCTGTGTTTCTGATCGTCAGCTTGGTTGTCTCATACTCCTGATCGGCATTGACGGTCGGAAACCCGCCATCCGGAAACGGAAAGTCACAGCCGAAATTCTCGCAGCTTGAGCTGCCGTCGACATACTCTTGATCAATCACCTGATCCGCATAAGACAGGTTTACGTCAAGATTGATCAGATCATTGTCTGCCGGATTGTAGTTGTAAGCGATCACAGCCGTCGTCGACTCCACTTCGCGGTCGACGTTGCCGAAAATGTCGTCGCTCGTCAGGAACGTGTCATAGGGCACGTCACTTTCCTCAGTCTCCGAACGCGACAATGAGAACGTCAGCGTCTGATCCAGATCCTGCCCGAATGTCAGCCGTGCCTTAATCAGACCCGATGGCAGATCAAACTCGCTTGCGCCAATCTCATCCCCGTTGCCATCGTCCTGAAAGTCCTGCGAACGGCGTACGAAATTGCCCAAAATTTCGAAGTTTTGCGAAGGTTGATAGGCGAAAATCGAAGATGATGTGATCCCATCCCCATTCGTCGAAAACTGAAGGCTTTGCCGAAACTTGAAGCCCGGCTCCCCGCCCGTGAAATCCGACGCGTTCTTGGTCTCAAGCCGGACCACGCCACCCACAATGCCCGATCCATACTCAAAGCTGCCAACGGTGCCGCGAATGACCTCGGCCTCGCGGTACAACTCAGGATCTGTGAACAGTTGCGTGCCGATGCGGTAAAGCTCTTCTGCGCCGACACTGGCCCCGTCCACCTGGACGGCGACCTTCTGGTCGGTACCAAAGGTGTTGTTGGCCCCGAATCCCCTGATGTTGATGCCGGACCCCTGCGGCGTGGAGCCGTTCACAAGGTTAACGCCGGGCACCGAGTCGATCAGCTCGGCGATGGTTCCGGGCTGGCGATCGTCAATCTCTGTCTGATCAATGCGGGTCACAGGCGTCGCGGTTTGCGTCTGCACTTCGCGCTTGCTCTCGCCCAACACAACCGTTCCCAGAAAGTCGTCATCGGTTTGCGATTGGGCAAATGCAGGCGCCGAATAAAGTGTTACCGCGCAGATCGCACTCGAACTTTTCACCACATTTTTAAGTCGTCGAAATTGCATAGGTGTCCCCTTTTCGGAAGTGCTGTCACTCGCGCAAGGGCTGGCTATGTCTTGGGTCGGCAGTGTGATTTGTGATCACTTGCCTATTGCGCTTTTTATAAAGCCGACTAAAATTGTCAACAATAAGATTGCTCTCTTAGCCACGCATGTGCCCTACGTGCCAGCCATTGCTCCTGTCATCGAAGAGGACCGCCAATGGCTCAATCAACCACACTTGACCCCGCTGCAATCCGCGCGATGCGTGAGGATCTCCCCAAACTGCGGGATCGCGATCTTGCTGGCCGGCTTGGCATTTCCGAGGCGCAGCTGGTCGCAGCATTTTGCGGCAAGGACGTGATCAAGATCGGCGCGCATCCCGATGCGGTCATGGGCGCAGCACAGCAATTGGGTGAGGTGATGGCGCTGACCCGAAACGCGTCATGCGTGCATGAAAAAGTTGGCGTTTACGACAATTATCACCCGGGCCATCACGCCGCCATGATCCTGACAGAAGACATTGATCTGCGAATTTTTCCGTCTCACTGGAAACATGCCTTTATGGTCCAGAAAGAGACCAATACGGGGCTGCGCCGCAGCCTTCAGGTCTTTGATGGCGCGGGCGACGCCGTACACAAGATTTTCCTGCGCGATGGATCAAACATTGCGGCGTGGGAGACGCTGCAAGGTGCAAACGCCCTGACCGAGCAGCCGCAGACCCTGCCCGTCGAAGCGCGCAAACCTGTGGAGGCGCCCAAATCCGCGCCCGACAAGATAGACGTTTTGCGCAAGGAATGGGCGCGGATGACCGACACGCATCAGTTCCTGCGTCTGACGTCAAAGCTGAAAATGAACCGCCTTGGCGCCTACCGCATCGCCGGTGCGCCGTTCGTGCGACCGCTGACAACCAGTGCGGTCGATCACATGCTTCACGCCATTCAAGACAGCGGAATCGACGTGATGATCTTTACCGGCAATCCAGGCTGCATCCAGATCCATAGCGGCCCGATTGGGACACTCAAACCGATGGGGCCCTGGCAAAACGTCATGGACCCTCGCTTCAACCTGCATCTCAGGCTTGATCACGTGGCCGAGGTTTGGGCGGTCGAGAAGCCAACCCAACGCGGCCCCGCAACCTCCGTCGAGGCGTTTGATACAAACGGCATGCTGATCTTCCAGCTTTTCGGTGTCGGCAAGGAAGGGCGCGACAGCCGCCCCGCGTGGCGCGCCATCGTCGAAGCCCTTGAAACACGGACACAGGAACATGCGTTATGAAAAGGCTATGCTCAGCGAACCCGATGTGGGCCACATGGGCGATCATGTTCTGGGGTATCGGCATCGCGCTGTTTGTCTCTCACAATCAGGCGTATGGCACCGAAGCCAAGGATGATCGGGTCCTTGCCCTTGGTGGCTCCGTCACGGAAATCGTCTATGCGTTGGGCGAAGGCGACAGATTGATCGCACGCGACACGACGTCGACATTCCCCGCCCAAGCCACGGCGCTACCGGACGTCGGCTATGTGCGCGCGCTCTCACCCGAAGGTGTGCTGTCGGTCGATCCGACATTGATCATCTCCGAAGAAGGCGCAGGGCCGCCCGAGACCATCGAAGTGCTGCAAGACGCCGCGATCCCGTTTGTCACCGTGCCTGACCGCTATGACCGTGCGGGGCTGCTCGCCAAGATCGAAGCGGTTGGCGCTGCTTTGGACGTGCCCGAGAAGGCCGAAGATCTGGCCGAAACGCTCGACGGGGAATTGCGCGTGGCTGAGGCCCGCGCGACAAACATATCGCAACAGCCAAAGCGCGTGTTGTTCATTCTCAGCACGCAAGGCGGGCGGATCATGGCTGCGGGGCGGGACACCGCCGCAAGCGCCATCATCCAGATGGGTGGCGGCATCAATGCAATCACCGAGTTTGAAGGCTACAAGCAAATCACCGACGAGGCGGTCAGCCTCGCCGCGCCGGATGTGATCCTGATGATGGACCGCGGCGGCGATCATGGCGCCAGCGATGATGAGCTTTTCGCAATGCCCGCGATCATCACGACACCTGCCGCGGAAACACGCTCAGTGATCCGGATGGACGGGCTTTACATGCTTGGGTTTGGCCCACGCACCGCGCAAGCCGCGATTGATTTGAACGAAAGGCTCTATGGTGGCTGACGCGACCTCTGGCGGGGCAAGTCTGCGCCCTTTGCCGCGTCCCAGCGACCGGCTGCGCCGTGCAAGATTGGCGCATGTCTATCTGGCGGTCTTGCTTGGTGTCGTGAGCCTGTTCAGCCTGACGATTGGCGCAACAGACATCACGCTGGGCGACGCTTTGGGCAAACTGCTGCGCGGCGAGCCTTTGTCACGGATGGAACAGGTCGTGCTCTGGGATATCCGCCTGCCCCGCTTGGCCATGGGCATTTGCGTAGGTGCGGCACTGGCCGTCTCAGGCGCTGTCATGCAAGGCCTGTTTCGCAATCCGCTGGCCGATCCGGGGCTGGTCGGCGTAGGTGCCGGTGCCGGCCTCGGCGCTATCGGAGCGATTGTTCTGGGCACACTTTTGCCGCCGGTGATCATTGATCGCTTCGGCAACCAGATCGTACCGATCGCCGCCTTCATAGGCGGCTGGCTGACCACAATCGTGCTCTACCGCGTCTCAACGCGGCATGGACGGACATCTGTAGCCACAATGCTGCTGGCCGGTATTGCACTTGCGGCCTTGGCAGGCGCGCTGTCCGGCATCCTTGTTTACATGGCCGACGACCGGCAATTGCGTGACCTAACGTTTTGGGGTCTTGGATCACTGGCGGGCGCAAGCTGGGTGAAAGTTATGACCGCTGCACCGATCATCCTGATTGCCGTTGTCACTGCAACGTTTCTTGGCAGGGGCCTGAACGGTCTGGCTTTGGGAGAAGCGACCGCCGCCCATATCGGCCACTCTGTCCAGCGGCTGAAGAACGGCAGTATTCTGTTGGTTGCTGCGGCAACGGGGGCGGCTGTTGCCGTCTCGGGTGGGATCGGCTTCATCGGCATCGTCGTTCCGCATCTGCTTCGGTTGGCCACGGGCCCGGATCACCGCACATTGCTGATTAACGCAGCCTTGCTGGGCGCCAGCCTTCTGGTACTTGCCGACGTGATCGCCCGTATCATCATCGCCCCGGCAGAACTTCCCATAGGTATTGTCACCGCGGTCCTCGGCGCGCCTGTCTTTCTTTGGATTCTGCTGCGCAGACGGGATTTGGTGGATATGTAGCCATGCTGAACGCCAGTGATATCACCGTCTCGTTGGGCCGAACACAGGTCCTGCACGGGTTGGGCTTTCGCGCAAAGCCGGGCCAGGTCAGCGCGATTGTCGGGCCAAACGGATCCGGCAAAACAACCCTGCTGCGCGCGATGACGGGTGATGTCCCTTATGGCGGCACCGTCACCCTGAACGGAAGAGATACTCGCGACCACAAGCCTTGGGAACTGGCCGCGCTGCGCGCCGTCTTGCCGCAAAGCGCGGTGCTTGCGTTCCCCTTCACTGTCATTGAAGTCGTCAGGCTGGGTCTGCAAGCTGGAACCTCTGCCATGCAAACCGAAATCCCGATGGATGCACTGGCCCGTGTGGGCCTTGCGCATTACGCCGACCGCTTCTTTCAGGAACTCTCAGGCGGCGAGCAACAGCGCGTGCATCTGGCGCGCGTCATGGCGCAGGTCTGGCAACCGCAACAAGGCGGCATACCGCGCTGGCTGCTGCTCGACGAACCTGTCGCCAGTCTGGACATCGCCAACCAGCTTGAAGTGATGGATATCGCACGCAGCTATGCTGCCGCCGGGGGCGGTGTCGTTGCCGTGATGCATGACTTGAACCTCACAGCAATGTTTGCCGATCATGTGGCAATCCTGGCCGCCGGGCGTTGCCTTGCCGCCGGTTCACCGGACCAGGTGATGACAGACGGTATTCTGTCAAAGGCTTATGGCTGCACCCTTAGGGTCAACACGCCCCCCCAGACCGCCGCGACCTATGTGCTGCCCCACAGCGCCGCGAGCGTGTAAGCGCGCCGAACTCCGGCAATCGTGGCAGATCGCGCCGCACAGTCCACCTTGATTATAAAGACGTCACCCGACGGGAAAAAGGCGGTGTCGGGGCCATCTACTTACTTAACTTCAAGACCGCAACTCTGTGCTAAGGATCGAAAAATACAAATGTTAAGAATGAAGCCATTGAAGCGACCTAGATTGTTGCGCTTCTCATGCCTGGAAACTGTTTCGGGGTTCACTGGCCCACCACTTAGCGGGCCGTCCTGAGCAGTGTTGACCAAAACCAGCGGATTCAAAGGGGCAGCAGGTCAACGATTACAACGATTACAACGCCTTCTCTACCTAATACCCCTGCTGCCTCTCAGGTGGGATCAAGATCATCGAATGGACGCCTATGTCGCAGCTTTCGAACGCAGCTACTATCGTTTTACCTTATGGTTTGGGGCTGTTTCGAGAGAGCCCTTATAGGTGCTTGAACCGCTTCGAGCTCAAAACGTGATCTGCATCGCGATTTCGCCTTCCTCATCGAACTGAAACTAGGGAAAGACGGTGTGTCATGTCGACACTGGCTCACCCGTCAGCCAGGCGACGTCCAAACGGTCAATCACAAAGTCCATGAAGCATCTCACCTTCGGGGTCAGCACATTCGACTTTGGGTAGATCAACCAAAGGACGGATTGGTCATGCAGTCGCCAATCCGGTAGCACCCGGACCAAACGCTGCGCTTGGATATCGTGCGCCACGCTCCAGCGCGAATTTATCGAAATCCCCATCCCTGCCAGCGTCGCCAGTCGTTGCGATGTTCCGTCATCAAGGATTGTACGACACTTCATTTTCGCAGGCTCAAGATCTACGGTTTCGCCTTGCCCATTGATAATCTCGCGCACGGTAAGGTTGGACCAAGACAAAAACTGATGCTGTGTCAGGTCATCCGGTGTCTCAGGAAGGCCGAACTTTTCGATATACGCAGGTGACGCACACAGAACTCGCGTATCGTCTGCCAATTTGCGCCCCCGCAGAGAGCTGTCCTCAAGCGGTGCGCTGCGCAGAGCCAGATCAAAGCTGCCTTCAATGATATCCATGCGCGTATCTGACAGCCTGAGATCGAGCGTGATATCAGGGTAAAGCGCCTGAAACTCCGGCAAAAGCGGGACGATATGAAGCTGCGCAAAACTGCTGGGGGCCGCAAAGCGCAATGTGCCGCTGGGCATCAGTGTGCCAGCCCCCAATGCCGCGCAGCCTGCATCCACCTGAGCAAGGATATCGCGGGCATAAGGCAGGAACGCTGCACCTTCCTGGCTGATCGAGATCTTGCGCGTTGTGCGATGGAGCAGTTGCGCGCCCAAATCCCTCTCTAATTTGGCAAGCCGATTGCTGGCCATTGCCGGGGCCAAGCCAAGATCACGGCCCGCAGCGGTGATGTTCAGCCGCTCGGTGGCGGCGACGAAAAGGCGAAGGGCGTCTGTGTCCATCCACAACAATTATATCAAAAATCGGAATTCTGAAACTACATACGAGCAGTTTTAATCTGAAATCGAGGCGATATCTCTTGCCTAACAGAACAGGAGCATAACCCATGAAAGCCATTGGCTACACACAAACCGGACCCATCGACGGTGCAGGCGCGCTGAGCTTGGTTGACGTCGACACACCAACGCTGGGCGCGCATGATCTTTTGGTCGCGGTCAAAGGCATCTCGGTTAATCCGGTCGACGTCAAACTTCGTGCGGCGCGTGCGCCGGGTGACAAAACTGGCATCTTGGGCTTCGACGCTGCCGGCACCGTCGTTGAGGTTGGCTACGATGTTATGGACTATGCTGTCGGAGACGACGTGTTTTATGCAGGTGATGTAACACGCGACGGGACCAACAGTGAGCTTCACATAGTCGATGAACGCATTGTTGGCAAAAAGCCAAAGACGTTGGATTTTGTGGAAAGTGCCGGACTGCCGCTGACCTCAATTACGGCATGGGAAATGCTGTTTGATAGCTTCCGCTTGGCAGAGGGTGGCGGCGCAGGCCAAAGCCTGCTGGTGATTGGGGGCGCGGGTGGCGTGGGGTCGATCCTGATCCAGCTTGCCAAATCGCTGACCAATCTCACCGTGATTGCGACCGCATCGCGGTCCGAAACCGAAGACTGGGTGCGCAAGATGGGCGCGGATCATGTGATAAACCACCGCGGCGATCTTGCAGCACAGATGAAAGATTTGGACCTTGCGCCCACTTACATCGCTGCGCTGATCGCAACGGACCAACACTGGCCCGCGTTAATCGAACTGATTGCCCCGCGAGGGCATATCGCGCTGATTGATGACCCGGATAAACTTGATATCTCGGTCGCGAAACCGAAGGCGCTGACGATTTCTTGGGAATTCATGTTCACCCGCTCGATGTTCTGTACCCAAGACATTACAGCCCAGCGCGATCTGCTTAATCGTGTGTCGCAGATGATTGACAGCGGAACCCTTCAGTCGACGGTCACCGAACGCGCCGAGGCTTTGACGGTTGAAACGCTGTCGCAAGCGCACAAGCGTCAGGAAAGTGGCCGCGTGATCGGCAAACAGGTCCTTCCGGGGCTGGCTGAATAATCGGATCGAAGGCACAGACGTTCTTGCCTGCCATGCTTGTGCCGTCCTTCACGCGGGGCGGCGCATCTTCCAAAAGGGTTCCAATGCCCGACGAGACCACAATCCCATTTCCGCAAATTAACCGCGGATATAATGCGACGTTTACGAACGGTCGGCTCAGCGTCGGATTGGTCGTTCCCATCGCGCAATACGGGCAAAGCGCTGTGCCCGACATGACCCCGCATCTTGACCGCGTTCTGCTGGCAGAGACACTTGGGTTCAAAGCTGTGTGGCTGCGCGATGTGCCATTCAATGTCCCCAGCTTTGGTGATGTTGGCCAGATGTTTGATCCCTTTGCCTATCTTGGCTACTTGGCCGCCGGTACGTCTGAAATCGCTTTGGGTGTCGCCAGTGTGATCTTGCCGTTGCGCCACCCCGCCCATGTGGCCAAAGCGGCTGCGACAGCAGATATCCTGTCGGATGGACGGCTAATTCTTGGCGTTGCGTCGGGCGACCGACCTGAAGAATACCCTGCGATGAACGTTGATTTTGACACCCGAGCCGACGCGTTCCGCGAAGGTTTCGACTACATCCGCGCAATGGGAACGACCGCGCCGCAGGTCGACAATCTTTATGGCACGGTGGATGCCCCAATTGACATGTTACCCAAACCGGCAGGGGCGCGGTTGCCATTGTTGGTCACAGGGTCCAGCCGCCAAGCACCGGACTGGATCGCGCACAACAGCGATGGCTGGATAACATATCCGCGCCCCGGTGTGGCGCACGATCCTGTTTTGCACGATTGGCGCACGCGGCTCGAAGGTCTTGGCCAGCCGCCTAAACCCGTGCTGCAACCGCTCTACATTGATCTTGCTGACGATCCTGACGCCGCGCCACGCCCGATCCATCTTGGATTCTGCGCGGGGCACCGTGTGCTTGTGCGATACCTTCAGCAGCTTGAAGAAAGTGGCGTGAATCATGTTGCGCTGAACCTGCGGTTCAGTTCCACACCGATTGAAACGGTGCTCGACAGGTTGGCTGAACACATCTTGCCAGCTTTCAACTAAGGAAATGACCATGACAAAAACCATCCTCATCACAGGAGCAACCGATGGCATCGGCCGCGCAACAGCTGTGGCATTGGCGGGCCAAGGGCACAGCATCATCGCCCACGGACGTGACGCTGGGAAACTTGACACCCTAGGGGCTGAGCTTGGCGACACAGCATCAACCGTTCGGGCGGATATGTCAGATCTCGCGCAAGTGACGGCCATGGCGCGCGACCTGACGGCAGCCCACGACCAAATTGATGTGGTTATCAACAACGCCGGTGTGTTGAAGGTGCCCCAAACGCGTACGGCGGACGGCATGGATGTGCGTTTTGTTGTCAACACGTTTGCCCCCGCGTTGCTGTCAAACTTTTTGCTGCCAATCGTGCCACCCGATGGGCGCATTGTGCACTTGTCTTCCGCCGCACAAGCGCCGGTTGATCTGGACGCCATGAGGGGCCACGGTCAGTTGGCGGATATGGAGGCCTATGCGCAAAGCAAACTTGCATTGACCATGTGGAGCCAGGATTTTGCCGCCAAGCACCCCAATGGCCCAGTGAGCGTTGCCGTGAACCCCGGCTCCCTGCTGGCGACCAAGATGGTGCGCGAAGGATTCGGCACGTCCGGCAATGACCTGAACATCGGTGTCGATATCCTGTGCCGCGCAGCGCTGTCAGACGAGTTCACCACGGCTTCGGGGCAGTATTTTGATAACGACAATGGCCAATTTGCACGCCCGCATCCAGATGCCGCCAATCAAACGATTGTAGCGGATGTGGTCAGCGTCATCGCCTAACATATCGCCTTATAAACAAATTTTAGTTCTGATCCAGTTTCATTACACCTGAAAGATTACTCCGCAGGAATTTTCAGTGAGGCGGCCGAGAGCCAAGTAATGCCCTCCAGCGTGACCTGACTTGGATCACGGGCAGGATGCCACGCTCCCGACGGACCCTTCTCGGACGTCACGAGGCCTGCCTCCCTGAGCTCGCCAGAACCCGGCGCACGACCCCGGGGTTTGTGCCTGCATGTTCAGCGATATTGGACGAAGGTCTGAGCCGATCATCGGCAGCCGTATGCCCCATTGTGTGAAGAGCCAGTGCGAGGGGGGCTTTTACGCTTCATCAGCAATCTGCCGTTTCGACCTATCCGTAACACTTCTAGTTGCGAATAAAACGTAACTTGCTAGGTTACGTATTCTACATCGAGGAGCTCGTAAGCAAGTGACATGAAAGATGTGGCTATCGGAGGTGGACGTCTTGCTGGCTTTTTCCAGCCTTGCTCCTTGGACGCGTGCGACACCGCGTGACCTTCGTCTTTCCGATCTTTCAGAGCGGCTCCTTGCTTGGCACTTCTCAAAGGGGGTTGCATGACACTGCACCGTGAAATCAGCAAAGAGGCAACCGTAGGCGTTGGCCTTGTCACTACGCCCAAAGGTCTGTCTGCGATTGAGCATCCTGGATGCGCCGCGGCCATTTGGCAGCGCAAACCTCTGGATCGTTTCCGGGCTTGGATCAACAGCCTGCCACTGGAGAGCTTGCCAAGGGCACGCATGATCATGAGGCCGGACGTGGTGCGCGACGCGATGATAAATCTGGTTGAGACTTCGGGCGTTCCAGAGTGCCGCGAACGTACCATGCTTGTAGAGGATATTGCGGCCCTGGCGCATATCTTCGCCAGCGTGATGCGGGTATCTTATCTCCGGTTTCGTCTGGATACGATATCGACCAATGCCAACGGGAAGTTCCGCATAGACGCCGTCACAGCGCGGCTCATCTGCACGTACCGTGGCAGCGGAACTCAATACGGCATTTCAACCGATGGCGATGAACCTCGTACAGTCCGCAACGTCCCAACCGGATCGCCTATTATCTTGCGTGGGACGCTTTGGCCTGCAACGCCGCGGTCTGGCCTGCTTCACCGATCCCCACCGATTGAAACCACTGAAGAGACACAGCTTGTACTCGTGCTTGATCCGATTTCAGACCTCGACGACAGCTCGGGCCATCAGTTCATTCACTAAGAATTGCATAAAAGGGAGACACGAAGATGAAAACACGCGCAGCGATCGCATGGGAGCCAAACCGGCCCCTCGAAATCGCAGAGATTGATCTGGAAGGTCCGAAGGATGGAGAAGTTCTTGTCCGGATCGTGACGACGAGCCTGTGCCACACCGATGTCTTCACACTTTCTGGTGAAGACCCCGAGGGTTTGTTCCCGTGTGTTCTGGGCCACGAAGGCTGCGGTGTGGTGGAAGAGGTCGGGAAAGGCGTGACCTCGGGCAAACCCGGCGACCATGTGATCCCGCTTTATATCCCTGAGGACCCGAATTGCCCCTACATCAAGTCGGGCTAAACCAATCTGTGCCAGACCATTCGTCAGACCCAAGGTGCAGGCGTCATGCCCGATGGCACGTCGCGCTTTTCCTACAAGGGCAAGCAGATCCTGCATTATATGGGCACCAGCACCTTCAGCGAATATACCGTTCTGCCCGAAATTTCGGTTGCCAAGATCTCGAAAGAGGCGCCTTTGTCCAAGGCCTCGGTCATGGGGTGTGCGGTGCCGACGGGTATGGGGGCGGTCCGCAACACCGCCAAGGTTGAGTCCGGTGCAACGGTGGCGGTCTTTGGCCTTGGGGCTGTCGGCATGGCCGTGATCCAAGGCGCTGTGATGAGCGGCGCGTCGCGGATCATCGGCATCGACATCAATCCGTCGAAGTTTCTTTTGGCAAAGGCTCTGGGCGCCACGGAATGTCTGAACCCCAAAGACTACGACGCGCCCATTCAGGATGTGTTGGTCGACATGACGGGTGGTGGTCTGGATTACACGTTCGAGGCCGTCGGCAGTGTTGACCTGATGCGGGCCGCGCTCGAAGCCTGCCACAAAGGCTGGGGCGAAAGTACCGTGATCGGTGTGGCCGGCGCAGGTCAGGAGATCGCGACCCGTCCGTTCCAACTGGTCACGGGCCGGGTGTGGCGCGGGACAGCTTTTGGTGGGGTCAAGGGCCGCAGCGAGCTGCCGGGTATGGTGGATGAATGGATGAACGGCGACTTCAGCGTTGATCCCTACATCACGCATCACATGCACCACAGCCAGATCAATACGGCTTTCGATCTGCTGAAGGCCGGCGAGTCGATCCGTTCGGTCATCCACTTCCAGCCAGAGGAGACGATGACGGTTAACTCCTTACCGGGCGTGATCGTTCCAGAGTGATCGTAGGCGATTGAACTTTTATCTTGCGCGATACCCGCGAAACGTCGGTATCGCACACGACAATGAGTTTTTTGCGGAATTTACATCGGCACCGCCACCCACCGTTGAATGACGACCTACCTTAATATTCATTTTGAGGCAGACCATCCGCGATCGTGTAGTAGTCGCCCTTTTCGGCAACGAAGATATGCATCGATAGACCGGTGCCTGTTGGGCCGTCAAAGACACCCATGGCGATCGCCGTCCAATCGTGATGCACCGGATCCCAGAATAGCGTTGATCCACATATCCTGCAAAATCCCCTCCGCACTTTCTTTGACGATTGATACCACATCACATGTTCTTCGCCGGTGATCCGTACCGCAGAGCGGGGCACGTCCACCGATGCACCATAGTGCCCGGTTTGCTTCCGGCAGGCAGTGCAATGACATGCGTTTGGCTGAGAAAGTGCAACACTGATTCGGATTTGAATAGCGCCACATAAGCATGAGCCCCTATGCATGCTTCGCCGCCGCTTTTACGCCATCGCGCGTCCTGCGTAGGACACTCAAGGCATGTATAACCGGCTTTGCATCGGCCGGCGGTTTCTGTTCGATCCGATGATAATTGGTTCCATCGCGGTGTCGCGTCAGCAAACCAAAGGAAATCATGGTCCGCCGGAGCGTCGCGGGATCCTCGAAACAGTGCTCGCGTAGAAGAAGCGTATTCACCGTAGCCTCGTCATAACGCGTGTTTGGGGGGAAAATCGACCAAAGCCCCCAAAGTGCAAGCGTCTGCACCGCACGCCTGGACGGCCATTGGCGCAAGCGACCCAGGTGGTCAAATTGATGCAAGGTTCGCTCGACCAGACGCGCATCAGCGACGGGACTATCGTCTTTTTTCGCCAGCCGTCTTTCCGCCGCGGCTGACGCGCGCATATGTTGCACATTCTGAAAGCCCGCCGCGCGGGCAATCATATTCATCAGGCTTAAATGAGACGGGCTTTCATCGCCGAGTTGGCGGGATAACGCCCTTGTGAAAGCGGTTAAATCGTTCGCACGCAAAGGTATCGCTGTTTTTGTCATGTTGCATCCAGGTCGGGCGCGATGCTGGTTCGTCGGTCACTGGCTTAACGAAACGACGCCCTACTCAATGCAGTGAGGTGTTTCATTCATGGGCAGGTTTAGCACTCTTCACGGAGCAGTGACGCCTAGGTGTCTGCCGACCACGTTCGTGTCATACTCAAAACCTGAAATTTCCGCAATAACTTAGACTCTTCGTATGATGATATGACGTGCCTGCACTGCCTCAGTTTTCTAGAGGCGGAACCCATGTCAGCGAAGAATGATGCAACGAGATCAAAACGCGGCCATCGAGTTTATGGTAGGCAAAGGTATAGTCCGCCCGCGTTGCAGCGCCCTCCCCGTTGACAAGCGTATAGTGACCCATGTCCTTATACCCCAGACCGCCAGCTTTGAGGATCGGGCCCACGGCACTTTGGAAGTCCACTGATTTCCATCCCAATTTGAGGAAACCCTGATCTTGGGGGTAGTTTGGATCGCCGCTCACAAAGTATGCCCGTGTACCAGCCCGGTCGAGCCGGATCACGTCCGCCAAAGTCGGCTTGAACAGCAACGGCTCTCCGGGAACACCAAAGTCATAGAGGGCCAAAAGCCGATCAACGTCTTGTTCGGTGACATACTTCGCCCAATCCCGTTGTGCGGCAACGACCTCGGATTTGGTCATGGGTTCGTATTCGCGTTCAGACAATTCTGTAGCTCTTCAATGTTGGGTGTCGCAGCGGTCGGGTCATCTTTCGGAGACCCCGAGGAACGGTACCGGCCTTTGTTTTTCGTGGGCCAAGATATGTAACATTGAAAGTTGCGTGTTATCAATATCTGGGCTAGCTGCTGAGGCCGTAAAGCAATTCGGCGGCACTCCTGGGCATACCGTTGCGGAGCACACACCTCCCGTCGCCTTTGGTTTGAAGGCACCAAAGTTTGAGAAGAAGGACACCTTGATGATCCATGTCAGTTTACCAGACGGCGCAACGCGCGCGCTCGCGACAGGCACAACCGCAGTTGAGCTGGCATCAGACATCAGCAAGAGCCTTGCGAAACGGACCGTCGCAGTCGCTGTGAACGGTGTGCTGACAGATGTGGCGGCCCCGCTGCAAGATGGCGTTGAAGTAGACCTGATCGGTCGCGATGATCCGCGCGCACAGGAATTGATCCGCCATGATCTGGCTCATATCTTGGCCGAGGCTGTGCAGACCCTTTGGCCAGGCACAAAAACAGCAATCGGCCCGGCAATTGAACATGGCTTCTACTACGACTTTGATCGCGAAACGCCGTTCACACCCGAGGATCTTCCGATCATCGAGAAAAAGATGCGCGAGATCATCGCTGCGAGGACACCGTTCGTTCAGGAAATCTGGACGCGGGAACAAGCAAAATCTCATTTCGAGGATGCCGGTGAGATCTGGAAGCTGGCCCTTCTAGATGCGATCCCAGAAGGCGAACCTGTTACCATCTACCGCCAAGGTGACTGGCTGGATCTGTGTCGTGGACCGCATATGCGCCACACCGGGGACGTCGGCACCGCCTTTAAGCTGACACGTGTCGCAGGCGCTTACTGGCGCGGGGATGCCAACAATCCGATGCTCAGCCGGATTTATGGCATCGCCTTTGCAGACAAAGCCGATATGGACGCGCATCTCGACATGCTCGCTGAGGCTGAAAAACGCGATCATCGCCGACTTGGCCGCGAAATGGACCTGTTCCATTTCGAAGAAGTCGCCCCCGGTTCGGTCTTTTGGCATCCGCGCGGATGGCGGATGTTCCAGACACTCATTGGCTATATGCGCACCCGCCAGGAAGATGCCGGCTATGTCGAGGTCAATTCACCCGACATCATGGACCGCGCGCTTTGGGAAACGTCCGGGCATTGGCAGAACTACCGCGAAAACATGTTCCTCGCACAGACGCAGGATGACCGCGACTATGCACTCAAACCGATGAATTGTCCGGGCCATATGCTGATCTACGGCCAAGGCACCAAAAGCTATCGCGACTTGCCCGTCAAGATTGCGGAATTTGGCAAGGTCCACCGGTATGAACCGTCCGGCGCGCTGCACGGGCTGTTGCGGGTGCGCAGCTTCACCCAAGACGACGCGCATATCTACTGCACACCTGAGCAGCTCACCGAGGAGTGCCTGAAGGTCAATGATTTGGTGCTGTCGATCTACCGCGACTTTGGTTTCGACGATGTGCGCATCAAGCTGTCCACCCGCCCGGAAAACCGTATTGGCAGCGATGAAAGCTGGGACCGGTCAGAAGACGCATTGCGCACAGCCCTTGAGACTGCGGGCCACGATTACTCGGTTTTCGAAGGTGAAGGGGCTTTTTACGGGCCCAAGCTGGAATACGTCCTGCGCGATGCCATCGGACGGGATTGGCAGTGCGGCACATTGCAGGTCGATTTCAACCTGCCGGAACGGTTTGGCACGACTTATGTCGCCTCTTCTGGTGAAAAGCTCCCGCCGGTTATGCTGCACCGCGCGCTTTTCGGCTCTCTTGAACGCTTTACCGGGATCTTGATCGAACACTACGCTGGGCATCTGCCGCTTTGGCTTGCACCTGTTCAGGTCATGGTCGCAACAATTACGGGGGCGGCTGACCCGTGGGCCGTTGAAGCGGCACAAGCGTTGCGCAAGGCCGGGCTACGGGTCGAAACAGATCTGCGTAACGAAAAGATCGGATACAAAGTGCGCGAACATGCGTTGACGAAGATCCCTGTCCAGATCGCGGTTGGCGCACGGGAAGCAAAGGAGCAAACCCTGTCGATCCGACGCCACGGCCAAAGCGACAGTCAGGTCTTGTCCCTGACCGACGCTATCGCCACACTCACCGATGAGGCGCGGTCGCCACAGCCAGTGTAAAAGACATTGCTGCTCGGGCTTTGGGGGCCGCTTGGTAACTCTTAGCGCACAAAAGGAACATCGATGCAGATCTTTAATATGGGCCAAGTGCCGCCTGTGACGTTCGGAGCAGGGCGCATCGCAAAAGTACCCAAGATCGTAAAAAACATGAACGGTGGACCTGTGTTCATCATCGCGGATGCCATATTGGCTCAGCTTGGTGTGACCGAACGTCTAACACAGGACTTGGCGGACAATGGTATTGCCTTTGAACTGGCGGCTGAGGTGTCTGGCGAACCAAAGGAGGCGTTGGTCGACGACCTGTGCGCACGGGTCCGCAACGCCGGTGCCAGAGTAATCGTCGGTTTGGGGGGTGGTGCCGCGATGGATGCCGCCAAATTGGTGGCCGCCATTGCCAATGCCAACCAGCCCGCGCAGAACTTTGCACTCGCAGCACGGCCCTTGCCCGCAAATGGCATCCCCGCGATTGCAATCCCAACGACAGCAGGTACCGGATCAGAGGTGACGCGCACGTCTGTGATCTCGAAGGCGGATGGTTGGAAAACATGGTTCTGGGGCGAAGAACTGATGTTTTCGCAAGTGGTGCTGGATCCCGAGCTGACGTTGAGCCTGCCGCCGCATCTGACAGCTTGGACAGGCATCGACGCTGTCGCCCATGCTTTGGAAGGCGCGACGGTGCGAAATGCCAGCCCCGCAGGACAGCTTTACGGTTTGGAAGCGCTGCGCATCTTGTCGGAAGCCCTGCCCCGCGTTGTGGCGGATGGTGCGGACCTCGAGGCACGAGGCCGCGTCCTTTGGGCTAGCACGGTTGCCGGGCTCGCCCTGCACAATTGCAATACGCATATGGGTCACAATATCAGCCACGCGCTCGGATCCTTGGTGCGCATTCATCATGGGCTTGCCACGGGGCTGGGTTTGGAAGTCAGCCTGCCCTGGCTGGTAGCCCGATCTGAAGGTGCAGAAAACTATGGCCTTGCAGCACACGCATTGGGTGGCGACGCAACGGCTGACGCATTGCCATTGGAATTTTCAAAGTTAATGCGCGTCTGCTCCATTCCGGCCGAACTGCCCGCGGAATGCCGAGACATTAACGCCAGCGCTTTGGCGGCTGAGATGCGAAATGATGCGAACATCGGGATGGCAGCAAATGCGCCATGCCAAATCAGCGATAGTGATCTGGACGCGTTGGCATCCCTGGTGGTGGCCATGCCGCACGAGGCTGCGGCCCCCTAGCGGGATCACGATTTCCTGCACATCCTCTAGGCGATTGCTGTTTCTGGCCGCACCCATGCCCGCCTTCCATGCGAATGATGCGAAAAAGGTATAGCGGAATAGATCTCAGGTCCGAATACTCGTTACAGTAACGGTTACGAGAAAAGAGGAGAAACACGATGTGCCATCCACTGATTATGGAGTATGTGAAAGGCCGCGCCCTGAGCCGACGTGACTTTTTTCGCGGATCAGCCGCCGCAGGTGCTGCCATCGCGGCAACGACGGCCATAACACCACGCTCGGTTCTGGCCCAAGGGGCCAGTCGCGTTGTGGATATGACCCATACGCTGACGCACGACTTTCCGACGTACTTTGGTGAGCAGCAGTTCTTTGATGAGAATGTGTTCACTTACGCCGAACACAGCTTCAACCTCAAGACGATCCGCGTGAACGAACATACGGGCACGCATATTGATGCGCCGCTGCATTTCACCGACGGCGGCACCACGATTGACGAAGTGCCCGTTGAATCGCTGGTCTGCCCGCTGGCGATTGTCGATATCCGCGAAAAGGTGGATACCGATCCCGATGCCCAGGTGACGCCCGATGATCTTGCGGCGTGGATCAGCGCAAATGGGCCGATCCCGCAAGGCGCTTGCGTGGCACAGAATTCCGGTTGGCAGGCGCGGCTTGGAACGCCAACGTTTCGCAATGCCGATGCGGAAGGTAAGATGCACTTCCCAGGCTTCCACGTTGAGGCCGTCACTATGCTTTTGGAAGAAGCGGAGGTGGCCGGTGTCGCCGTCGACACCCTGTCGATCGACTACGGGTTGTCTGGGGATTTCGCCACGCATTACACGTGGCTGCCGGCAAACCGATGGGCTGTCGAGAACATGGCGAACCTTGATCAACTCCCCCCGACAGGGGCCACACTGATTGTCGGAGCGCCGAAACATCAAGGTGGCACGGGCGGCCCTTGCCGGTTGATTGCGTTGGTGTAGTCGCGCGACGCAGGCGATGAGGCAGGCTACGCAAACCGGTGAGCAGCCCTTCCCGCCTGCGTGCCAAACCCCTGAGAGCCAGCCGCCCTAAGGGGCAACTGGAGCAGCGTCTGGTCAAGACAGTTCAAATGGCACGCGCAACATCGGCGCTTGAGACCTCCGATACGCGCCCATGAACCACGGCAGTAATCTCTTGAAAGCCTAAAGTGACCACTCTGATCTCGATTGCTGGCCCTTCGCAGCCCGGGTCTGTGCAGATTGTTTCGCGCACGGAGATGATACATTGAACCCCAGCGCCCAAACGGTCCCGCACCAAACGCTTCACACGTTGGACATGCCAAATCGAAAGGGCTCTATCGCGTAGCGAAACCTCCATGACCTATCTGTCAGTTCCCATCAAAGACGCGGCTGTGCGCGCCTGCGACTTGAGATAGAGCACGCCTTCTCCAAAGACCGTCACAGCTGCGTGGGGTTGGGCGCATCGCCGTAAACGTCGCTTGGCTCGAAGACCTTTTGATCTTCCACAAACCGAAGGGCCTGACCCGCGCTTTCAGCAAGTGGAACTGCGCGGTAGAAACACGACCGATAGCCCACATGGCAGGACGCGCCGGAGCCTGCGATATCGACCCGAAGCCAGATTGCATCTTGATCGTCGTCGATCCGTGCTTCGATGACCCTTTGAACAAGACCTGAGGTCGCGCCCTTGTGCCACAGAACCTGCCGGGCGCGGCTGAAGTAATGGGCCTCGCCCGTTTCAATCGTCAGTCGCAGCGCCTCTTCGGTCATCCAGCCCAGCATCAGCACGTCACCTGTCTGCGCATCGCTTGTGATGCAGGGCAGCAAGCCATCGGCATCAAACTTTGGCGCAAAGTCGGTGCTTTCTTCGACTTGCTCGACCGAATGGCGTGATTGAAATTCAACTTTCTCCATGCGCAGTCCTTGTTAGGTGTTACTTTATAACATAAAGATATCTCGCGTAAGAGAGCCGGAATGTAAAGGGACCAGAATGACGACGGACACCGAAGACACCCGCATACCTGTCACCTTGCTGACTGGCTTTTTGGGCGCTGGAAAGACGACGTTACTGAACCATCTCATCCGGGATCCTGACGCTGGCAGGATTGCCGTGATAGTGAACGAGTTCGGGGATGTGGGCCTGGATCACGATCTGATCGAGGAATCCACCGAAGAGACGATACTCATGCCATCAGGATGTGTGTGTTGCTCAATCCGGGGCGACTTGCTGAAGGCGCTGGGAAAGCTGATTGCGCGTCGGAACGACGGATCGTTGGCCTTCGATCGTATCGTCATCGAAACAACCGGAATTGCAGATCCGGGGCCCATTCTGCACAGCTTGGTCATAGACCAACTTGTTGGGCCCTATTTTCGAACAGATGGCGTTGTAACGCTGGCCGATGCTGCAACAGGATCGCGCACTCTGGAAAAGCAGTTTGAGGCGGCCCAACAAATTGCGATGGCTGATCTTATCGTTCTGAGCAAAACCGATTTGATGACATCAACCGAGGTGGCGCGGTTTGAAGCACAGATCGCCGAGATAAACAGTTCGGCCCGACGTGTTCGCGCGGATCACGGGCATGTTCCAACAGGTATTCTGTTCGGGCTGTCAGCTATGCGTTCGAATGTCACATCTGACGAGGTGTCAAATTGGTTGGGTGCAGATCTACCTCAGCCTGATCCTTTGGCGGGACTCTCGGGTTTCGGCTCAAAGGAAAGCAAACCCGCTACTCTACCCTTGGTTCAAAACCAACGGCACGACCATCACAACCACAAGATCAATTCGGCATCAATTGAAGTGCAAGACCCGATCCCGGCGAGTGTGTTTGATTTTTGGCTAGACACGCTTATCGCACTTAAAGGGCCAGATATTTTACGAATGAAGGGCATAGTGCATGTCGAAGGCATGGAATTGCCCTTTGTCTTTCACGGAGTGCAGCATATTTTTGACGCTCCCGTACCGATGAAATCCTGGGCTGGTGACGACACGACAAGCCGGGTCGTGGTCATCGCACGCGACATGAGCGAAGAAGACCTTGCAGCCAGCCTCGAACTCTTGCGGATGCAGCCCCAAGAGATTGATGCGGCAACCGATGGCATGATGGTCCAAACTGCGGAGATGCCGTTTTGATCCGTGTCGGCCTTATCCTGCCAGTTGGAACCAGCGGCATGCCATTTGGCCAGCAGGAAGAATGCCTCGTCATTGAGGTGAATGCGGACCGCAAAGCAGAGGCATGAGCAGGTACATGAGAGCGGTTTTCACATGGCTTCTTATCTTGCCAATCCGCGCATACCGTTTGATCCTGTCGCCATGGATCGGTCATTCCTGCCGTTTCCAACCAAGTTGTTCTGTCTATGCGATCGAGGCGCTCAAAGTGCATGGCCCACTGCGCGGTTTTGGGTTAACGGTCCGCCGTCTCGCACGTTGCAATCCTTGGGGCGGCTCAGGTTTTGACCCGGTACCACCCGCCGTGAAGCAAATGACCAAATGATGCGCGATGTGTTGATCACGGACTGGCCAAAGCGGAGGCCCATACACGGTTGCGGCCCGTGCCGCTTGGCTCAAGTCCGCCCCTGCGGTCGATCTGAATGAGCAAACGTGGGGAAAAAATGCAGGCAGAGGTTCTTGCTGTTTTGCGTCAGGCTTGCGGCGCGTTGTCCGCTTATGACGTGCTGAGCGAATTGCGTTCCGCACATCCCAAAATTGCGCCACCTACCGTCTATAACGCACTCGCCTCATTGACCAAGCATGGACGGGTTCACCGCGTCGAGTCGCTCAAAGCCTACATCGCTTGCCAATGCGGTGGACCGCATCATGAAACTGTTTTGTCCATTTGTGATGACTGCGGGGCGGTGGAAGAACGCGTTGCTCCTCACCTCTTAAGGAACCTGTCGGGTTTTTTGGAGAAAACAGGGTTTACACCTCAGCGTCATGTGGTTGAAGTTCATGGCGTCTGCTCGGCCTGCGGTTCGGGGGCGGAGCACCAGTAACTCATCGAATTTTGTTATCGAAACAATGTATAGGCGGTTGGTGCCGCCACTTTGCATTTAAGCCGGGAGAATTTTCCATGTCACTCAACTACGTGATGCTTGGATCGAATAATGTCGAAGAAGCCCGCGACTTCTTTGACGCAGTCCTGCCGGCAATCGGCGGGAAGCTAATCGCCGAATACATGCCGCATGCATTTTGTTACCAGTTGAGAGGCGGCGGCCGCATTTGGATTACATCCCCATTTGACCGCGAGGCTGCAACCCCCGGGAATGGAAACATGGTTGGCCTCGAATGCGCGAGCAAGTCTGAAGTTGAAACCGCACACCAAGTTGCCTTGTCCAACGGCGGAACGAATGAAGGTGATCCCGGCCCAAGACCTCAATACGGCCCCGACTTTTTCGGAGCCTACATCCGTGATCTTGATGGCAACAAAATCAGCTTTGTTTTCCTTGGGTGATGTTCTCTGCCCCCAAAAGGTCAAAGTTGACTAAACGCTTCAGGGCCCGACCTGCCCAAAGATCAATGCAACGCTACAGCACTTTCACATCAAAAGTCGCTTTTGCATAAGTGCTATCAAAGATGGATCACTTTGCTGCGATTTCCGTTTCCACGTTATCGGAACCGTCTCGCGTCTTGATGCATGAACGCTCCGCTCTCGCTGCTACTTGCCCGAATGGGCAGTCTTTATGCTGGGCCGTGATGCCGAAATAAGAGCGCAGCCGCCGGTCGGTCAAAGCGGATGAGATGGCTAGGCTCCCGCTTCACCGGCATCGAACGTGCCCGGGATCTGGTCGTGCGGCAGCGCACCCAAGTTGTGAACATGATCCGCAGCGTCCTTCGAAAGTTCGGGCATATCCTACCGACGGGCATCGAAGCTGTGTCCAAGTTTTCCAGAGAACACGGCACGGAAGATCAATTGGAAATGCCAGAAATCGCAGACGGCAGCCGGATCAGATGCACCGTAAGCAGAACCAGATCTCCAATCTCGCGTGTTTTTGGATTGTGTGGAAAGACGTCGTTTCATCCCAAAAAGACCGATAGCCAATTGCCGCTCTGAGCGGTTAGCTCAACAAGCGAGGACATATCAAGCTATGGTACAACTGAGCGCTCAATAGAAGACGGGTTCGAGGCAAAGAGAGACGCGGCGATTTCAGATGGTTTGGATCGCGGCATCCTATTGAAGGGTAGATCACTGTCCTTTTTTGAGGGTCGATTATGCGCCTTCCTCAAGTTCATCAAACAACCTGCGGAAGGCCGCACGCGCGCTGCCTGCTTGGCGCACGTCTTTGGCCTCCTCCAGGTTTGACAAATCGTCACCAACGACAATCAAACCAACCATGCCCATTTCGTAATGCGGCAGACAGACGTAGCCGTAGACGCCTTCGACAGTGAAGGTGACGCTGAATTCTTCGTCCATCGGGCTGTTCCACGGGGCGGCACCCTCTGGCAGCATGCCTCTCTTGGACGCGGTATTATGGCCGTCATCACTTGGGATAAACGTCACCGTGTCGCCTACCTGAACGCGCAAGATATCGGGGGCGAAGACATTTGTGTGCTGCGCGTCATCGGCAGACGCGTTCAGCATCAGCACTTGGAATTCTTCTGCGGCGACCACAAACGGGGTCATCCCGATCAAGACAACTGTTAAGAGCCTAGGCAGCAGTTTCGTTGGCATACGCATGGACATTCAATTCCTTTCGGGGACCCTTGGCGACCTCAATGGTGACGCCATAGGTCTTTGCAATCAGGGGATCGGACAGCACCTGAACAGGCGGCCCTTGCGCGATGATTTCACCCTGCCCGATAAGCAACAGATGATCGGCATAGCGTGCGGCAAGGTTAAGATCGTGCAGCGCAACAAGACCAATAGCGCCACGTTGTTGCATCGCTGTTTTGATGCGGGTCAGAACGTTCAGCTGGTGGTGCAGATCAAGCGCCGAGGTTGGTTCATCAAAAAGATAAACGTCCGCTTGCCGTATGAGGGCCTGACAGACCGACACCATTTGCGCCTGACCGCCTGACAGTTCCCCGATATTGGCCTCTGCCAAGTGGCCGATGCCCGCGTCTTCAAGGCTTTGAGCCACCGCGATCATGTCGTCTTCGTTCACGCGCCAACCGGCAAGCTGTTTTTGTGCCATCAGCACAACGTCAAAGACGGTTAATGCAGCGCTGGCCGTAAAAAACTGCGGCATAAAGCAAACCCGTTGCAGTCGCGCTTTCAGATTGATCTGGCCAAGGTCTTGACCGCTCAGCTTCACCGTCCCGTGCTGAGCAGAGACAAGCCCCGCGATTGCTCGAAACAGCGTTGATTTGCCAGCCGCGTTCGGCCCGATCAGGGCGGTCAACTGGCCCGGTTGCAAGGCGTCAAAGCCCGTATCGCGCAGCACGATGCTGCTGCCGAATGTGACCGATAGGTTCTGCGCGCTGAGGGTCATGTCAGTGCCTTTCATTGCCAGTGCCGTTGTCGTCGTGACAAAATCAATGAGATGAAGAACGGGATGCCAATCAGCGATGTGATCATACCGATGGGATAGATAACCCCCGGTGTGATCGCCTTTGAGGCAATCGACGTGCCCGCCATAATCAGCGCTCCGGCCAATGCAGACAGCGGCAGAAACCCGCGTTGATCCTCGCCAACGACGATGCGTGCAATGTGCGGGCCGACCAGCCCAACAAACGCCACGGCGCCAACGAATGACACCGCGACGGCGGACAGCAGCGAGACGCCAGCCAGAACCGACAGCCGCAGGAACGACACATTGACCCCAAGGCTTGCCGCTTTTTCCTCGCCCATACGCAGGGCGGTCAGCGACCACGACCGCGACATGAAATAGGGCAGCACAACGGCCAGCACGATCAGGCAGGTCGCAACTTTGCCCCAACTGGCGCGGGCCAAAGAGCCAAGCTGCCAGAATATGATCTGCGCCAGCTCCAGCTCGGACGCGCCGTATTGCAGCCATGCCAGCAGTGCGTTGAAGGTGAAAAGCATAGCGATACCCACAAGGATCATCGCCTCGGGTGTCACCCCGCGCAAACGGGTGAACGCATAAAGCGCCAGAGACGTCAGCATCGCCATCACAAAGGCATTTACCGTGATGAAGAAGACGCCCACGCCTGGGATCAGTGACCATTGAAGCGCAATCGCAAGGGCCGCACCAAAACTTGCCGCCGACGACAGGCCCAGTGTGAAAGGGTCGGCCAGCGGGTTGTTCAGGATGGTCTGCATTCCAGCGCCGGCAACGCCAAGCATCGCGCCAATGCAAAGGGCCATCAACGCCACAGGCAGGCGGAGGTCCCAAATGATAACCTTTTGTTGGGGCGTCGCCTCAGTTGGGTTCAGCAGCACCGAAACCACGTCGCCAAATGACAGGCTCGCGGGACCTGTCATCACATCGACAATGACCAACAGGCAAAGCGACGCGAAGACGGCAATCAACAGGATCACCCGGCGCAGGCTGCGGGTTTTATAGCCGCGCACCAGTGCGGACACTTCTGCTGTGTGGTCTGAGCTTATGTCAGCCATCTGGACTATCTTTCAAGAATGGGAAGCTGCGGGGCGGCCAAGGACACCGCCCCGCTGTGCCGAGAAGGCTTACGGAAGGCTTACCCAGAATTGGCCGTCTGCCTCGAACGGCATGAAACGATCATGGAGTTCAGCAAACGTCGCGTCTGGATCAAGATCTTCAAACTCATCCGGATGGATCCACTTTGCCAACTGCTGGATGGCGATAAAGTGGTAGGGGCTGTTGTAGAACTGGTGATAGATCGAGTGCATCCGCCCGTCCTGAACCGAACGCAGGTCGGCAAAGCCGTTGCGTTGGGACAGCGCGACAAGGCGGGCCTCATTATCCGCGGGGTCCCCTTCATAGCCAAGCAAAGTAGCGCTTACTTCAGGCCGGGCTTCGGCCCAATTCGCACCTGTGCCCAGCAGGATGTCAGGATCAGCTGTGATCAGACCTTCAAGGCTCACCTCGGCGCGGTAACCGGACGTGACGGTTGATCCGTAATTCTTGCCGCCTGCAAGTTCGATAAACCGGCCATAATTAAAGCTGCCGAACGTGTTGCAGCATGCGTCAGGGTTCCACCCGGCGGCGTTTTCCATAAACACCAGTGGGCTTTCCTCTGCGGGCAGCGATTGCACCACATTGGTCACTTTGCGCATTTCGGAGACATAGAAGTCAATGAACTCGAGCGCGCGGCCCTCTTCGCCAAACACACGGCCCAGCAGCAACATCGAGGGCACAGTGTTGGCCGTCGGATCCTGACGGAAATCAATGAACACAACGGGCACGCCGGCTTCATCCAGCTTTTCGATGAGACCCGTTTCTTCGGCTTTGAAAAGGTTGCCAAGATCAAGTATCAGCAAGTCGGCTTCGTTTTCCAGAACCGCCTCGATACTGAAATCGCCGGAATAGGGATTGCCGAAATTAACCATGCGGGCGGTGTCTTCGGGGAAAGCCGCTTCAAAGCGGCGGAACGCATCGGGATCATACAAGATCAGATCGTCCTTCCAGCCGATGACCTTTTCAAACGGATCATCCGTCGCCAAAGGCGCCACTGCATACATCATGCGGCCTTCGCCAAGAATGATGCGCGACGGCGTGTCGGGCAAGGTGACTTCGCGCCCTGCGATGTCGGTGAGGGTCATAGCATCTGCAAAAGCGTGCGGGGCTGTCACGACAAACATCGCGGTGGCTGCGGTCGCCAGAGCAAAGCCACGACGCGTGAATGCGTTAACCATGGCAATCTCCAGTGTTCAGAAACGAAAGTGTTCCGCCGGCTAAATTCTTTTATCTGAGTATTTTTGTCAACAATAAGTTTTCTTGTCGGGGTACGGGCTTAGGGCTGGTACTGACACTCCGAGACGTCACCCGTAATCAGACAAAGCCGCTCAAGCGCCGCAAGAAACGCCGTCGCCTCCCCGCCTTCGCAGACAAGCAGCGCATTCGTGTGGGCGGTCGCAGGGTCATTGCGCCGAATGCCCCGCAAACTCAGCAGCAGGTAACGCTCCTCGCGTGTCATCGCGAGATCGGCCAGCGGATCACCTATGCGAAAATAGGCAAATGCGGTGCTGCGCCCATCACGCAATGCGTCGATTGAAATCGCAATGGCATGGGCGATGGTGGCACCGAAGGGAGCCGGAAAAACTCGTTCCGCCTCGAGGAAAGCGGTCATCCAGCAATGCGATTGCGGCGCGTCGAAAGACGCGATGATATCGCGCGAGATGCCCAGGAATGACCGCTCGAACGCATCAAGCTCAAGCGGCGCACGTTCGGCGACGCCCGGATCGTAAACAAAAATTTGATTGGTATCGCTTGGCTCGCATCGCGGCATAAGACATTCCTTCACGCAGTGCTGAAAATGTCCTGGCTGTGGATGGTTCAGCTGGGCCCGCTTGTCATCACAGCGGCACGTCCTCAAGTCAAGCGTGTCAGTGTCGCGCTTGCCAAAACCCGTCAGACCTGTTTCGGTGTCTGTGCCAGGCTTGCCCAGCACCCAGTTCCATCACTCACGGGAGCCCGGCACATGACAGCCAAGCCTGAACCAATCCTCGAGATTAGAAACCTTTCAATCGCGCTGCCGCGTGGGGCTGATCGCAAATATGCGGTTGAGGATGTGTCGATCACCCTGAAACGGGGCGAAATCCTGTGTGTGGTGGGCGAATCCGGCTCTGGCAAGTCGGTGATGACAAGCGCGATCATGAATGACGTGCCCGGCAGGCTAGAGGTGACATCGGGCGAGGTGATGTTTGACGGCCGTGACATTCTAAAGATGTCACAATCCGAGCTGAACGCGCTGCGTGGCGCGCGCATTTCGATGATCTATCAAGAACCGATGGCCGCGCTGAACCCAGCATTGAAAATCGGCAAGCAGGTTGACGAGGTCTTTGCCCTTCACCGCCCCGAAATCAAGCCCGAGGACCGCCGCGTCGAGACGCTGAAGCTGCTTGAGCAGATGAAACTGCCGACCCCGCCGCGCATTTACGACAGCTATCCGCATCAAGTGTCCGGTGGGCAATGCCAGCGGATCGTGATCGCGATGGCTTTGGCTTGTAAGCCCGACGTGCTGATCGCGGACGAGCCGACCACGGCTTTGGACGTCACCACACAAGCCGAGATCTTGCGCCTGATCAACGACCTCAAAGAGGTCTACGACAACGCCACGATCTTTATCACACATGACTTTGGCGTGGTTGCTGACGTCGCTGACCGCGTGGCTGTGATGTGCTGGGGCAAGCTAATCGAAGAAGGCCCAAAGACCGACATCCTGATGCATCCGCAAGAGCCTTATACCAAACTGCTGGTCGATGCGATGCCGCTGCTTGAGACAACCCGCACCCCCGATCAGACGCGCAACGATGCACCGGTGGTCGAGGTGAAATCGCTTCATAAAATCTATAAGTCCGGAGCCAAGCAGGTGCATGCCCTCAAGGACGCGGCATTCGTTTTGCGCTCGGGTGAGACTTTGGGTGTTGTGGGCGAAAGCGGGTCGGGCAAATCGACCTTGGCCAAGACGTTGATCCGTCTGGAAGAGCCCTCGGAAGGGGCGGTTATCATCAAGGAAGAAGACTTTCTGGGCATGACCGGCGCCGATCTGGTGCGCGCACGCAAGAACATCCAGATGATTTTCCAAGATCCGTTTGGCTCCCTGAACCCCTCACAGTCGGTGGGCTTTATGATTACCCGGGGCTTGTTCCTGCAAGGGCTATCCGAAAAGGAGGCACGCGGGCGCGCCATTGAGCTTTTGAAGCAGGTCGGCCTTGGAGAGCCTGCCCTTCGACGCAAACCGCGCAACTTCTCTGGCGGGCAACGCCAACGCATCGGCATCGCGCGGGCGCTCGCCATGGAGCCGGATGTGGTGATCGCGGATGAAAGCGTGTCAGCGCTTGATCTGTCGGTGCAAAAACAAGTGCTGCGTCTGATGAACGATCTGCAGTCCAAGTATAAAATGGCGATCATTTTTATCACGCATGACCTACGGGTCGCGGCGCAAATCTCTGACTACATCACGGTGATGGAAAAAGGCGTCATGGTCGAATTTGGCCCGACCGAAGACGTCTTCAACACGCCAAAACACTCTTATACCAAGCGGCTGCTCGACGCGGCTCCGGGGCGTGATTGGCATCCACCCCGCTTGACTGTGGAAGAGGCAACACAGATCGCCGCCAGCATCGAACGGAACTAGGAGAGACTGCTTTGAGCAAACACCAAGCAATCCTGCAAGCCGACGCGGCTTCCGTTTTTGAACCGATCAAAGAGATTGCCGAACAAAACGGATTCACCGTCAATCGCAGCGACACCCGGATGGTCGATGATGCGCCCTTGGGCCTTGTGGTTCTGGAACAACGCGGCGACCAGACCACCGTTGCCTTCGACGCCCCGTCCAAAGCCGAACTCCAAATGCTGAAAGAGCTTTACGCCCAACGGTTCGCCAAACTTGGTTTCGCCGATGGGATTATCTGGAGCGCACCCAAAGCCGCAGCCCCCCTCAATCAGGTTGTTTGTGAAATCAGCGACTGCACGCAAATTTCGCCAAATTTCGCGCGGGTCCGGCTTGCGGGAGACTTCACTGCCTTTGCCACCAAAACGGCAGGTCTGCATTTCCGGTTCCTTTTTGGGCCGGAAGGGACGGCGTGGCCAACGCTGGATGCAAACGGGCTGACCTATTGGCCCGATGGCGTTTCAAGCTGGCATCGGCCCCCGTACACAGTGCGCCGGCTTGCCCCGGATGCCAGCTGGATAGATGTGGATATCGTTCTTCATGATGGCGGCCGGGTCACTGAGTGGTGCAAGCGCGTGAAACCTGGCGACGAGATCGCTTTGACAGGGCCAAGCGGCTCAAAGATGCCAACAGAGAACAAGTTGGCCCTTTTCGGTGATGAGACCGCATTACCAATCATTTTTCGAATTGTCGAAGACGCGCCCCCCGATGTATCAGGCTATGCGACGATTGCCGTCAGAAACCTTAAAGATAGTCAAAGCATATCCGCCAGTCCTCAGTTCGATATCAGATGGATCGACATGACGGACCCGGATGCGCTTGTCCGAGGTTTGCATAAATCCCTGCACACACGGCCTGACCATTCGGTGTTTTTTGCGGCAGAACGAACACAGGCCGACACGGTGCGCAAGCTGCTTAAAGATGCCGAACGCGCCTCACGCAATGATCGGGTGGCGTCCTATTGGACAAAAGCACCAAAAGTCACCAAAGCAAGTTGAGCGCGTGCAGCGGATGGCGGTAGCTGGGTCGGGTTTGCCTGAGGGAGCAGTACACGAGCGTTATGAAGCTTGATAGCCGAAGTGACAGTTCGTTCAAGCAGGGGGCTGCAAATCGGCTTAAGCCGAGAGTGAGTTGACTTTGACGCGTGTAGCTTAAATCCTGTAGCCAGCAGCCATCTCTACGACAGCGAAATCTTGAGCCTTCTGACGGAGGACCTGTTTTGCGATTTTGCCAATTACAAAAGACGCTGTTCATTTTGGCCACTCTCGCGTTCGCCAACGTCGGCACGCCAGCAAGAGCTGCTGACATTACGCTTGTGGTGGACCGTCAGCCAAATGCGATTGAGCTTTATCTTACGATGTCTGCACATTTGATCAGCACGACGTTCAACGTCCCGGATCGCATTATTGCCGAGGCGGATGGCACCGTTGATTTTGAGCCGCTCCGTATGGGCACATTTGATATTGGAGACGCACTGTTTGAGGGTGTTAGTCAGGAACTCGGCGGGGAACCTGTTTTTTTCGAAGCGATGTCACTGATGGTGCATCCCAAGAAAAATGCGCTGCCACTTGAAACACCCTTGGACGGCATGATTTCAATCGCTGTTTGCACGGTCACCCCGCCAAATGAACCGATTATGCTTCACGATCTGCAACTCTACGGTGGCTATATTGCCTACGTGGATCGTCCAATGGACGCGTTGGCCATAAGCTTTCCCATGCTTGGCAAGGAGGCGCTTACAGTCGAAACGCGGGACTATTCGGGCGGGCGCCTGAACAAAGTCGAGCAACGTAGTCTAAGCGCTCAAGCCCCCTCAATTTTGATTGCGCCGGATATGATTGATCGGATCAAAGGCGAATGGATCGCCATCAGCCTTGCGTTCTTGATCAATGTCAGCGCCGTCGCTCTGGCAGCCACTTTGCTTAGCTCACGCTTTCGATGGACCAAGGGCCCAGTCGACACCGCTTAACACGTCCGGACCGAGGTTATCGGTATCTCCGAGCGGAGAGTATCCAGCGGCATCGCATCATCAAGCAACTCACTTGCAGAATACCAATCCAATGCCCGGCAATCATCTTTTTCGATGCCATGCAGGCCCCGTGCGTAGATCAATCCAATTGTAGCGGCTGCATGACTGTCACCCTGATCTGCCGCGGCACCAAGCCAGAAAAATCCCTGTTCCTGCTGATCTATGGTGGCCGCAGAACTGACCAACAACAAGCCAAGGCGACTTTGCGAAGGCATATGGCCATGCAGGGCCGCCATCTCGTAGTATTGGATGGCGGCGCGCTGATCGCGTGGTGTCAGCAGGCCCTGATCGTGCAGAATGGCAAGTTTGGCAGCGGCCATCGGATGATGTGCGCGGGCTGCTTTTTCAAGCCGTTGCATACCCTCGTCAATCAGCTCCGCCTCCCAGCCACATAGTCCGTCAAGAAGGCTGAGCCCCACAACAAACTGAGCATGTGCATTTCCAGCATCGGCGTCATCGACAATATGTGCAGGGATGTCAGAGCAGATACTGGGGCTGAACCCCTCAAGGACGCGTGCGCTGCCTGACGTGGCAAACACACTGAATATTCCGACAAGCAAAATGAACTTCTGGAGCATCCTTGTTGCACCTTATGACATCCTATACCTGAGTATTTTAGTTTACTTTTGCTGCCGGGGCACTAAAAATCTGTATCGCGAGCTTCACGCAATGCGGCCTGTCGCCAGCTTCCCTTACAGTTTAATCAATGAGGCAGTTATGAAACTGATCAACCGTCGTAATACACTTATGCTTGGCGCTGGCGCGGCCATTGGCCTGACCGGCATTGGAACTGCACAGACAGCTTTCGCACAGACACAACACACCGTTGAGATGCTGAACGTTCACCCCGAGAACCCGCGCCTTCGGCAAGTTTTCTTCCCGCGTATTCAAGTTGTTCAACCCGGTGATGCAATCGTGTTCGCAGCCACCGACCGTGGCCACAACAGCGCAACGATCGACGAAATGATCCCGGAAGGAACCGAGGGCTGGGATGGCAAGATCAACGATGAAGTCACCGTCACGCTCGATCAGCCCGGTTTCTACGGGTACAAATGCACGCCGCACGCCAGTGTCGGCATGGTCGGTCTGGTTATCGTGACCGGAGAAGGCATGATGGACAATCTTGAAACCGCTCAAGGTGTGCGCCAGCGCGGGCGTGCGAAGGGTGCTTGGGAAGAGATCTGGGAAGAAGTGGCAGCGCTTGATCTGTCCGCTGACGCATCGTGACCAGCGACTGGATCATCGCCGTCATGGCCCAACTGTTGGAGGATGTCTAAGCACGGCGTTCCGGAGAGCTGGCGTGGGATGAAATCTCCTCATCCATCCTGCTATCCGGCCCTCCGGGCAATGGAAAAACGCTCGTGGCCTCCACTCTTGCAGGTCCCATCGAAAGCCCCCTGGTTGCCACAAGCTACGCCGCTTACCAGCGGCGTGACCAGCAGAACGAGATGCCGAAGGCCCTATCCGCGAAGGTGACAGGCGTGATCCGGCTCGCGCCATCGGTACCCTTCCTTGACGAGCTGGATTCGGTTGCCCGCCGTGACACCTAGGGCGGGACCCGGACTACATGGTATGGGTCGTCGACGGCTTACTCGAGCACCTAAGCAGGCTTCACGAAACGCCGGGAGTGGGTCGCGCTGGGTGCCACGGACTTTCCTGACATGATCGACCCTGCGGTTATCCGACACGGTCGATACGACCTGCATTTGGACATCTGAAATCCTGATCGAAATGCAATCCCGCACATCCTCCGCCATGTTTTGGGTGCAGACGCCAAAGCGCTCGGTCTCTCGTCCATCGCCAATCAGCCGATCAGATCTTCCGGAGCGCAGGTCACGGCATTGCCGATCTAGGCGAGTGTATAGAGATTTCCCATCTGCGCTTACGATAGGCCCATACAAATCAGAGCCTATAGCTAGCCTAAAACGACAAAATTAGCTAAGTATTTAATTTAAGTGGTGCCCAGGGGCGGAATCGAACCACCGACACGAGGATTTTCAATCCACTGCTCTACCCCTGA
>ERZ1740067.225-NODE-225-length-47238-cov-18.484136_pt1 | contig 47238 bp, 33 predicted proteins | sample MGYA00581736_ERZ1740067 | MGnify/ENA primary metagenome ERZ1740067 (study PRJEB43018, sample SAMN04849236) | marine metagenome | isolation source: floating plastic debris | place: Pacific Ocean | collected 2008-08-27 | study: EMG produced TPA metagenomics... | reverse complement strand
TCTAAAAGCCGCTCTATGGCTACCCTTCACAGACTTGTGCCTAATGGATAGCTTATCAAGGGGGGGTGGGGGGATCCCATCCCACTCCAGCCCCAGCCTAGTCTTTTGTAAAAAGATTGAGGCACTGAGAATCCCCCCTCGGTCCCCCCTTGGTAAGGGGGGAGGTCGTTTCTTTTAATGGGACTGGGCATTAGCTTGATTTACGAGCTTGGTTCAGGGGATTCAAAATACCGCGCAGGGTTTGGCAGCGTACTTGGTCGATGAAACTTAGACCACTATTACCATCGAGCACGGCGATCGCCTCAATTCCCCCCAGCAATGCCCCCGCCGCTGCCACCGTGTCATAGCCCCGCCGCTGAGCCACCGCGATTCCCCTCCGGTCCGCATTCACCTGCTGCTCGGGACTGCGCCGTTGCTGCCACCATTGCCAGCCTGCGCCGCCCCCCAAGGAACCAGCAGCGATCGCCCCCACCCCATCTCCCTGGGCTAACTCAAACGCCGTTACCGCCGCGGCTAACAACGCCACTCCCTGCTGCCACTGGGGTTCAAACCACCGCATCCCCGTCAGCCAACACACTTCTCGCAAAAACAATAAATCTCGCTGTGGTTCCGAAAGCTGTAGCCAACGCTCAAAGTCGATGGCGATCGCCCGATTTCTCTGCCACGGATAGGGAAATTCACTGGCGATCGTCTCCAATGTCTCTGACGTGCCCACAATTTTCACCACCATCTGCCCCGACGTGGGCATTAACTCCCGCAGTCGGTATATTTCTAAATTCTTGATCTCGGAAGGGGCGGCATCCGCAGCCATAGAGAAGTTTTTTTGCGGCGATTTGACTGGAAATAATCATAAGGGCTGGGCGATCGCCCTGATGCCCCATCACAAATCTTGGATTAAAGTGCTGGAGGGGCGTCCAGCTTCAGCAATAGTTTTGGAAATTTAGCACCACTGGGATACTAAACGGCGGCATCAAGAACACTATGAAAATCCTGATCTATTCCTATAACTACCATCCCGAACCCATTGGCATTGCGCCCCTAATGACCGAGTTGGCAGAAGGATTGGCAGCGCGGGGGCACGAGGTTCGCGTGCTGACGGGAATGCCCAACTATCCCCAGCGGCGAATTTACGAAGGCTATCGCGGCAAAGCCTATATGACCGAGCATCGTAACGGGGTGCGCGTGGATCGCTGCTACGTATGGGTTCGCCCCAAGCCCGGTTTGGTCACCCGGATGGCGCTGGACGGCAGTTTTGTATTTACCAGTTTTGCGCGATCGCTATTCGGCTGGCGACCGGATATTATTTTGTTTGCCTCACCGCCGTTGCCCGTATCCATTCCCGCCTGGCTGCTAGGCAAACTGAAACGCTGCCCCGTGGTGCTAAATCTGCAAGATATTTTGCCCGACGCGGCGGTGCACACCGGCTTAATTCGCAACGAAAAAGCCATCAAAATCTTCGAAAAGCTGGAAAACTTTGCTTACAAGCGTGCCACCCACGTCAGCGTAATCGCCGAAGGATTCGTTGATAATTTAATCGGCAAAAACGTCCCTGAAAATAAGATTTCACTAATTCCAAACTGGGTGAATACTAACTTTATTCACCCCATGGCAAAGCACAATAGTTTCCGCGAAGAGCATGGCTTGCAAAATAATTTCGTGGTGATGTATTCCGGCAATATCGCCCTAACCCAGGGATTGGAAACGGTGGTAAATACGGCGGCATTGTTGAAAGACCATCCCGATGTGGACAATATTCAGCGACAAAACAGCATCAAATTTGTGATTGTGGGCGAAGAGAAAGCTCTGAAAAAGTTAGAAGACTACTGTCGCGATCGCCAGGTGCTCGACTACGTTCTCCTGCTTCCTTTCCAGCCGCGAGAACGACTACCGGAGATGTTGGCAGCGGCAGACGTGGGGTTAATCGTCCAAAAATCCAACGTGGTCGCCTTCAATATGCCGTCCAAAACCCAGGTGCTCTTGGCAAGCGGTCGAGCAATTATTGCATCGGTACCCGGCTCGGGAACGGCAGCGCGGGCGGTGCGCTCCAGCGAAGGCGGGCTAGTGGTGGAACCGGAATCTCCTCAGGCTTTGTTAGACGCAGTATTGACCTTGGCGGAAAATCGCGATCGCACCACCACCTTGGGCAAACACGGACGCGCCTACGCCGAAAAAACCTACAGCTTTGAAAGCGCCCTCAACGCCTACGAAGCCCTATTTAAAAAGCTTTGTCAGTAAACGAAAAATGCACCGGTTAGGAATCGTTCCCCACCCGGTGCACCATATCGGTAATTTAAGAAACAGTTGAAAAAGTGCCGTTAGCTCACGTTACCGTTGGTGGGAATCTTGCCCTTCATATCACCAGTCAACGCCTTAGCGCTTTCCAAGGTGGCGAGGATACTCTGCGGATCCATAAACATCACCTTGCTGCTGTCACTGGTGCCGATGGTGGCGCTGGTGGTGAGATACTGTTGCGCCATCAGGAACTGCAAAGCCTCTGCCGACTGGGGATCCTCTTCCAGGGACTGACCTACGATTTTTACCGCCTGGGCGATCGCCTGAGCCTGAAGCACCTGCTGCTTTTGATTCGCCTGGGCCTCCAGCACGATCGCCTGCTGATGGGCTTCCGCATCCAAAATCGCCGCCTTCTTCTCAGACTCCGCCGCCAGCACCTGAGCCTCCGCCTTACCCTGAGCCGCATTCACTGCCGACTCCCGCTGCCCTTCCGATGTCAGAATCGCCGCCCGCTTTTGCCGTTCCGCCGACATCTGCAATTCCATCGACTCCTGCACCGCCTTGGACGGAATAATATCCCGCAGCTCAACGCGAGTCACCTTCACGCCCCACGGATCTGTCGCCACATCCAAATCCCGCAGCAACACCTCATTCACCCGCTCCCGTGCCGTAAATGTCTCATCCAGCTCCAGCTTGCCCATCTCGGACCGAATCTGGGTCAACACCAAATTGGTCATCGCCGACTGCAAATTCTCCACCTTGTAATAGGACTTCTCCAGATCCACAATGCGCCAGTACACCACCGCATCAGCCGTAATCATCACGTTATCGCGGGTCACACACTGCTGGGGCGGCACGTCAATTACCCGCTCCCGCACCGTTTGCTGACACACCACCCGCTCCATCACCGGAATCAAATAATTGAGCCCCGGCTCCAGCTTTTTCCCCTGATACTTACCCAGGTTTTCCACCAAAGCCTCATTTCCCTGATTCACAATGCGAATGCCGGACAGGGCTGTTGCTCCAAAGGCGAATGCGATCGCCATAACCAACTCATTCATCGTGCTAAATCCTGATACTTAAATATTCAAATTGGGCAAAAATTGGCAGGTTATTCGTAAAGAAACTTGGATTCTGGGTGACGCAAGAGTGTGCCGTTTCTTAGTCAAGCCTTGGACACTTAACAAGAAAGATTAAGACGACTTAAACCCATTATGGCTTGCAAAACATTTCAACGGGAAAAGCCTTACTTTTTGATATATTCCACGGGCTAGATGAACCATCCTCCAGTGGCAGAATTTAGATTTAGTTTAGATTTTTAGCCTGTTTAGAGACTATTTAAGCGCCGATGAAACTTGTCTATATCCCCTTAGACGAACGTCCTTGTAATGTTAATTACCCCCAGGCGATCGCCAGCTTACAAAGCGAAATCCAGCTCAAGGTGCCTCCAAAGGAGTGTCTAAGTGGAAAGAAAATAGCCGCTCCTATTGATAAGCTCTGGCAGTGGCTAGAGGATGAAATTCAGTACTGTGACGGCGCTATTCTATCCATTGAAATGCTCATTTATGGCGGACTCTTACCGTCAAGAATCCATCAGAACTCCGTTGAAAGTTTACTGAGTCGAGTCAATAAAATTCATAAATTAAGGGAGCAGAACCCCAACATATTTATCCTGGCCAGTAACTTGATCATGCGATCGCCTAGCTATGACAGCAGCGAGGAGGAGCCAGATTATTACGCTGATTGGGGCGCATCAATCTTTCGCTGGGGTTGGCTAACAGACAAGCAAAGCCGTCAAGAATTATCCCTTTCAGAGCAGTTGGAATTAGAAGCTTTAGATCGCTCTATTCCGTCAAAAAATTTACAGGATTATCGTCAACGTCGCCTCAATAATCGAAAGATTAACCAGGCAGTCATTCAGTTAGTTAAAGACGGCATTATTGATTTTCTAAGTATTCCCCAGGACGATAGCGCCGAGTATGGTTTTACGGCGATGGATCAGCGGGAAATTTATGGGGTGATCGCCCGTGAAAGACTACAGCATAAAATCCACGTCTATCCCGGCGCAGACGAAGTAGGATGTACTCTCCTCAGTCGCGCCTACGTTAACTACTGCCAGCTTAATAAGTCGCCGATAAAAATCTATCCATTATTTAGTTCAACTCATAGTGAAACAATTATTCCTCTTTACGAAGATCGCCCCCTCGGAGAAAGTTTAAAAGCCCATATTCTTGCCGCTGGAGGTTGTTTGGTCGCCGATCCAGAGAAGGCAGACTTTATACTTGCCATCAACACTGCCGGGCAAGTGATGCAGGAAGCTTGGGATCAGAATAAGAAAGATATTACCTATTCAACCTGTCGTAATTTACGGTATTTTTCGGCAGCGATCGCCCAATGTATTCAACAGGGGAAATCCGTGGCGATCGCCGATGTTGCCTTTGCTAATGGCGGGGAAATTGAACTAATTGAAATGCTGGACGACAATGGCACTTTAGATAAAGTTGTTGCCTACGCAGGATGGAATACTAATTGCAATACTTTGGGGACGGCGATCGCCACGGGGATATTCAGTTTAAATTCGGATAATCAACGGGCGATAAAGATAAACATTATTCAGCATTTGCTAGAGGATGCCTTTTACCAAGGCGTTGTTCGCTCCGAAGTTATTGATACCTACTTACCCACTGTCGGCGCTAGCTATTACAATTTTGGCGATCGCGAGGGAGATATTCAAACCGCGGTGGAGGAACGTCTAATCCAACAGTGGAGAGACACCATTCTTACCACCTTTAAGGACGTTGATCCTTATATTTACCAACTAGAATTTCCATGGCATAGGATGTTTGAAATTGACCTTGGCGTGAGAGATCAGCGTGAAAGGCCAACTGAAATATTTAAAGAGTAAGTCAAGATTGCGATCAGCATCATCGTTTTCCATCGGCTTAATTTATTCTTCTGCCAAGCCAAATTTCGGAGAAAGAGAATCACTAACGGCACGAGAATTCCCAACTCAATTAATAAGTTTTTATAGAAAAAGTAGTTTTGCCAGTGAGGTTTTCCCGCGCTAGGTAATAAGCCAATAGGAGATTTAACCAGCACAGAGTTTAAGGGCCAAAACAGTGGCAAAGCTATCACCCCCACAAACCAATCCATTACCGGGTGGGACAGTCCTGCAAGGATTGCCTGCCAAGCACAGATACAGGATTTTTGCCCCCTCAAGCCAGCTAAAAATAGTCCCACAACGGTAACGCTGGGCAACAGCAAACTGCTGGGAATTCCGTGGGTAATTCTTGCCCCTTCGTTTTGTGCCATTGTCAAAGCAGGCACAGCATAATCGATGTCCGGCGCCCAGGCGATGATAATTAGCCAGCCGAGCCAAATCAGCGATCGCCCGCGGCTCAGAAAAGGACGGCGGTTTGGGGCGATCGCCTCAGAAATCGTGACCGCTGCTAAGCCATGACCAATAAAGGAAGACATTTATTTACGAACATTTATTGACGAGTATCTTGCAATAGTAAAACCATAGCCTCTAAGGGATGGGACCAATAAAAACATGAGTCAAACTAAGCTTTTCAAACAGAGATGGTTGCTAGCAGCATTTATAGCTTTTGTTGTTATTTTGGGGAGCACTATTTCCGTTGGTCAACCAATTGCGACTGCGAAAGAACCTGATTTACCCAAACAATACGTAGGCGTTTGGGAAGGAATAGGCACTCAAGATAACGGAGTTGGATGGTCAATTCTTATTGCCCTTACACCTGGTCCTAAAGATTCCGTTGTTGGAACGATTGCCTATCCCTCAATACCTTGCAATGGAAAACTCTTATTCGAAAAGAAAGAGCGCAACGAAATCAAACTTTCAGAAGACCTAACCCACGCAGGAGTATGCGCTGCCGGGGGAACCATTTCACTATCCCCCACTGCCGATAATAAGCTGACCTATAAATGGTTTCATCCAGACGGCAGGGCAGATGGGGAAGGCTCGCTTAATCGGATCAGTTCTCCAGAGGCGATCGCCCAGTAGTTATTTGCCATAATCGAAATAAGATTTTTGTGAGACGGTTCCAGTATGGATGACTTCAACAGAAATTTAATTGATGCTTTGACTTAGATAGCTTGGATCTAAATAACAGTTATGTCTTTCAACGCTTACGAAAATCTTGCCCAAGTTCTGCAAGACTATCAAATCCAAGAAACAAAAACTGATTTTATCGAAGTTCAGGAGTTTGCTGTACGCCCTAGTTTCAAAGAAGATCTGGAGTTCTCCTTACGGGAGTTTAGTTTTGAAGGCTCAGAGTATGGTGTTTGCGAAACTCTTATTTTTCCAGTTTTAAAAGAAGTTTACCGTTACCATCATGATCACCTCACTCTCTGGAGCCACAAGCCCCTTAACTACGATGCAAAATTATGCGGCGTACCGGACTATATTGTTGCGTCGCGATCACCTCTAGGAAAAAGTGTTTTTGACACCCCTTATTTTGTTGCAATTGAGGCAAAGCGCGATGATTTTATAAAAGGTTGGGGGCAGTGTTTGGCAGAAATGGTGGCAATCCAAAAGGCGAACCAATGGGGAGATAACCACACTGTGTTTGGCATCGTTTCAAACGGAAGCATGTGGGAGTTTGGACGGCTCACAGGTACTCAATTTGAACAGAATTTTCGTGGCTATGGAATCTATGAACTGGAGATTTTGTTGGGGGCGATCAACTATATTTTCAAAGCTTGCGTTATTTAATGCGATCGCCCAATAGCCATTTGTCATAATCAGAACAAGGTTTCTGTGAGACTGTTCCAAGATGGGTAACTCGCGATCGCAAGCCGGCTAAGTCTTTAGTTGAGCCGTATCAGTAGGGCTAATTGTCCAAACTCTTGAATCATGGACTACGACGAAAGATATCCAACCCCTCAAAAGCTTTTAATACTAGATTTTGAAACCACTGGGCTGAGCCCAGAAAGTGACAACATTATTGAGCTTGGAGCCATCCTGTATTCTGTTGCTGATCGTTGTGTCTTACAACAATTTTCGAGCTTATTACCTGTAGAACGGAACCCAGCGGAGAAAATCAACCGAATCAGTGTGGTTGCCTCGCAAAATACTCCGTCGAGTGCAGGCTTTCAGGCAATGCTGGTCGATTGGCTACAAGAGGCAGAATACGTTGTCGCACACAACGCAGATTTTGACGTTCAGTGGCTTCCGAAAATCGAAGAGATTGATCCTGATTGGTGTAAAGAGCAATTTTGGCTGTGTACTTACAATGATTTTGTTTGGCCTAAAAATATCAAACCAGAAAGTTTAATTGTTACGGCCCTTAACCACGGCATCGGCGTGAGCAACGCACACCGTGCACTTATCGACTGCCAACTCATTTCAGCACTATTTGATCGTGTTGACAGCTTTGAGCAAATATTGGCAGATGCAATATTACATTCCTTTTCTCCCAAGCTTCGTACCATCGCTAAAGTTTCAAAAGACAAAAGAGACCTTGCAAAAAAACGTGGCTACCGGTGGGATCCTGGCAGCAGGCAATGGTACTCCTGGATGACAAAGGGAAGAATCGAGCGTGAGCGAAAGGAGGCGCCGTTTGAAATCTGGGTTGATGAATCCACACAAAAAAGCGGTCGCAATACAATGCCACCGCCTGAGCATTGGGAACTCTGAGAAAGATTAACTTGTCAGAGCTCCAACTAACTTTTAAGGCACTTGTGCACCTTGCACTTAAGCAAAGCAGCCTATCAAAATACCAGCTAGTTACTCAATACCTTCGATGCGGTCTTCGACTTGCTGATACAGCTCTTGCAGGCGATCTAAGTTTTCATCGCTGGTTTCCCAATAGCCGCGACCATTGGCTTCCAACAACGTTCCCAGCATTCGGCGGAAAGAGTGGGGATTCAAATCCATTAGGCGCTTCGCCATATCTTCATCAGCGATGAAAGTGTCGTTGGCATCCTCGTAGACCCAGTTATCAACAGCACCCGCCGTTGCACTCCAGCCCATGGTGTTATTCAGGCGCTTTGCCACCTCACGAACACCCTCGTAGCCATGGGACAACATGCCCTCGTACCACTTGGGATTCAACAGCTTCGTGCGAGCATCCAAGCGCACGGTCTCCGACAGCGTCCGCACCTGAGCATTTGCCGTGGTCGTATCCGCCATGTAAGCGCTGGGCTTGCGACCATCTTTACGCAGACCGGCTACGACCTTAGTGGGGTCAGAGTCGTAGTAGTGGGACACATCCGACAGGGAAATTTCCGACGAATCCAAGTTCTGGAATGTCACATCCACCGTAGACAGGGTCTTCTCAAACACCTCCCGAGACTGGTTCATTTCCCCAGGATTATCAGAAGAGAACGCGAAAGACTTACGGGACAGGAACATATCCTGCAAATCTTGCTCCTCTTCCCAGGTTGCGTTCTCAACCGCCAAACCAACGTTGGTTGAGTAGGAACCGGACGCATTGGTAAATACCCGAGTCGCCGCCTGGCGTAAGTTAATTCCCAAATCATCCGCCTGCTCAGTGGCATGAGCGCGAACAAAGTTCATCTCCAGGGGCTCATCCGCTTCCGCAGCCATCTTGATCGCCCGGTCCAACAGCGCCATCTGGTTCACAAACAGGTCGCGGAACACACCAGAACAGGTAACCACCACATCAACCCGAGGACGACCCAGCTCTTCCAGCTCAATCAGCTCCAGCTTGTTAATCCGACCCAAAGCGTCAGGCACCGGGCGCACACCCACCAACCACAAAACCTGAGCCAGTGACTCACCGTAGGTTTTGATATTGTCCGTTCCCCATAGGGTGATGGCGATAGTTTCGGGATATTTGCCACCATCTTCCTGACGCTGACGCTCAATCAAACGATCCACAACGCCTTTTGCTGACTTAACCGCCGCCGTGGTGGGAATCGACTGGGGATCCAGCGCGTGCATATTCTTGCCGGTGGGCAGCACCATCGGATTACGCACCGGGTCGCCGCCAGGTCCAGGCAGAATGTATTCGCCATCCAGCGCTCGCAGCAACGACTCCATTTCCTTATCAGCAATTACCTGCTCTAGGCAGAAGTCCACGTACTCAAACAGGGTCTGGGCGCCGTCCACTCCCACATTAGGGAAGCCGGCATCAGCCATTGCCCGTAGCCAGGGGCGGCGATCGCTCAAGGAAGCCAAATAATCAAAATAGCGCTTAGCAAACTGAAGCCACCGAAGATTCCGCGCAAACTCAATAAAGTCAAAGGGAGGCTTACGCAACAGGCGACCATCTTTACCGGTGCGCATCTTTACTGCCGCCGACACCGCTGCCCGCGTTGCTAGGGTGATGTCTTGCAAAAGCTGCACATCATCCAAAATGCCGAGGTTAGCGTTGCTGTAAACCTCATCAATATCGCGATCCTTGCTCTCCGCCAGCAGCCGGGGCAATCCCTGAATGCCATCCTCGGGGCGATCTAGGCTAGCAATATTGACCAAAGTAGCCACCGCTTCTTCAGCCGTGGGCGGACGACCCACTACGTGCAAACCGCAGGGCAACAAGCGAGACTCAATGTCCATCAACTTGCGATAGACCGAACCAATCAGGTTATCCCGCTCCTCAGCGGTCAAATCCTTGCCGTCTTTCTCGGGCAGGTTCACGTCCTTATCCAGGTTGACCGCCTTCGCCTGCTCAATCACCGCGTCAACGATGGAGGGACCGCGTCCGCTATCTTTCAAGGTTTGATAGGAGCCAATTAGCTCGCCCAACTCCTTCAACCCCTTGTACAGCCCAGCGTTCTCAGCAGGAGGGGTCAGGTAGGAAATAATCTCGGCGTAGCTGCGGCGCTTGGCGATCGTCGCCTCGCTGGGGTTGTTAGCAGCGTAATAGTACAGGTTGGGAATGCTGCCAATTAAGCTGTCGGGATAGCATTCGCCGGACATACCGATTTGCTTACCGGGCATAAATTCCAGGGAGCCGTGGGTACCAAAGTGCAGCACCGCATCCGCACCCCAGATTTTCTCTAGATAGGTGTAGTAAGCCGCAAAGCCGTGGTGAGGGCTTGCAGACTTGGAGAACAGCAGCAACATCGGATCACCTTCGTAGCCAAAGGTGGGCTGCACACCGATAAATACGTTGCCGAAGTGCTTACCAAATACCAGCAGGTTCTGACCGTCGCTGTTCAATTCACCAGGAGCCGGTCCCCAGTTCTCTTCCAAACGCTTAGCGTAGGGAGTCAAAGATTGATACTCCTTGACTGGCATCCGATAGGCAACATTTAGGTCAGGGCTAGAATACTGCGCCTGAATATCGTGAATCACCTCATCCATCAGCGCCTTGGGGTTAGACGGGATGGGACCCACGTCGTAACCCTCAGCCTTCAGGGACTTCAGAGCTTCATAAATGGAGCCAAATACGTCTAAGTATGCCGCCGTTCCCACGTTGCCTTTATCAGGAGGGAAGCTAAAGACGGTAATTGCTACTTTCTTGGCAAACTTGGGCTTGCGGCGTAGGTTAGCCCACTTGATGGCCCGCTCAGCCACAGCCTCTAAACGATCTTGAAGCGCGATCGCCCTACCAGTATTTCCATCACGACCGGAAGCAATAATCGGTTCGATCGCCCCATCCAGCTCAGGAATGGCAATTTGCAACGCCACCTGAATAGGGTGCAAACCAAGCTCGCTCTCTTCCCACTCCTCCGTGGTTTGGAATACTAGGGGCAGCGCCACCATGTAGGGACGGTTTAGGCGCTTCAAAGAGGCGATCGCCCGAGGATGATCCTGACGTGCCGGACCACCCACCAATGCAAAACCGGTCAGGGACACCACCGCATCCACAATGGAGTCGGGCTTAGCAGAATCAACGCCAGCGCCGGGACGATAGAAATACTCATCCACCGGCTTGGAAAAGTCCAAACCGCCGGCAAAGACGGGAACTACGCGGGCGCCCTTAGCTTCTAGCTCCTGCACCATACCAACATAGTGAGCATCATCACCGCTCACTATGTGACTGCGCTGAAGCACCAGCCCCACACAGGGAGCATTGGGTTTACGCAGCTCATCAGGCATTAAAGGCGAGGTGACGTACCAATCTAAATAAGATTCCACGTCCTCAAAAGTCTTCGGCGCAAGGGGGTGCCAAATGCCAATGTCGGGGAATACCACCGGGTCGTCGTACTTCAGCTCAACACTGGGAGCGTCCTCCGCCCCTTGATCCAGAGCTTCTACCTGCTTGTTGAACACGTAGCGATCGCTCAACATCAGCAGGAAGTTTTCCAGGTTCTCCGGAGAGCCGCCTAGCCAGTACTGGAAGCTCATAATAAAGCTGCGAGCATCCTGCGCTTTGTCGGAGGGCAAATACTTCAGAATCGTCGGCAAGGTCCGCAGTAGCTTCAGCATCGATTCTTCGAAGCTAGTGGGATCCTTTTGACGGCGCTTCTTCATAAATTCGCCGATGATGCTCTTGGATTGCCCAAGCTGCGCCATGGAGAACTTGCCCAGCTTGTTCAGCTTCATCACATCGGGCATGGACGGGAACACCACCGCCGCATCCAAGTTGTCCCGGTGAGGCTTAACCGCCTCCACCACCTTGGCTGCCAAGTCTTCGATGAAGATCAACGACGCAATAAAAATATTGGCTTCTGAAACATCTTTCTGAAACGCTTCGTAGTTCTCAGGGCTGCGCAGCTCCTCAATTAAGTAACCACTAAGCTCAATGGCAACGTTAGGGTTGCTGTTGTTAATAGCCTTCGCTGCGGCCGTTAACGAGCTTTGATACTGCGCTTCGAGAACTATGTAAACCACCTTGACCAGAGACCGCCCATTTAAGTTTTCCGGCTGTACGTGACGAATCTCGGGCTTAACGTAGGTGAACATTCAGTTTTTCTCCTTAAAGCGGGCGATGCTACAGGCTATCGTTCCTGCGAATCTCAAACTATTCTACGCACTTCTACTCATTTCAAGGAGACCTTGCCCTAGAAAAAAGGGGGGTTGATACAAACTGACAATTCTTTATTGCGTCAACTTAATATTGATTGACATTGCTCAAGGTAAATCTATTAAGTCTTTAATCAACCTAAACAGAAATAGCTGCCAGCACTGCATTACCTAACATTTAGCTGCCGTCTATATCTGCGTCTACATCTGTGTCTGCATCGTCATTGCCTGTGTCCCTGCCACTAGCATTTATGCTCAGGCGATCGCTCAAATGAATCCAGTCGCCAATGCTTAAGTTTTCAGCGCGGGCGTCAGGTCTAACGTCGATGGCGGTCAGGATTTTCGTCAAGGGATCGCTTTCAATCCAGGATTTCAAATTATTTCGCAGCATTTTGCGTCGAGTGGAAAAACCTTGCTTTACCAGTTTTTCTAAGGCGTCGTGATCCTTCGGCTGCTCGGGATAGGGACGTGGCGTGATGCGAATCACCGCTGACATCACTTTGGGCGGCGGTGAAAAGGCTTTGGCGGGTACATCGAATAGGTATTCACAGTCCGCTAAAAATCCCACGCGAATGGACAGGGCTCCATAGGCTTTATGCCCTGGCTTGGCGCACAGTCGCCGCCCTACCTCCTGTTGTACCAGCAGCACGATGGACTCAAAGGGGTGCGATCGCGGCGTGCTGATACGCCCCAACAAATGCTCCAAAATTGGACCGGTAATGTTGTAGGGAATATTGGCAACGACTTTGTTTGGTTCGCGAAAAGCGGGATTGGGAAAGTCCTCAATCATCTGAGGCCAGTCCAGCTTCAAAATATCCCCCTGGAGCAGTAAGAAGTTATCGCGATCGCCAAACTTCTTCACCAGGCGAGGGCATAAATCCCGATCCAGCTCTACCGCCACCACGGCTCCCGCTTTCGGCAATAGCTGATGGGTGAGCGCTCCCTGCCCCGGACCAATTTCCAGGACGCGATCCCCTCGCGATAGGTCAGCGGCGTCGGCAATACGCTTTAGGACCGTGTCACTTTTCAGCCAATGTTGCCCAAATCGTTTCCGCGCTCGCGCCATAATCTCTGCCTAATATGCCCCCACGTCCACAGTCTAGGATGCTGCGGTTTCTGCCGTGGCCGGTTCGGCTTTGGCGCTTTTTGTGGCGGGCGATCGCTTTGTAGCGGTTTTGGTGGCTTTAGCCGCAGTGGTTGTTTTGGCAGCGGTTGCCTTAGTGGTGGCTGCTTTGGCCGCAGTTTTCTTGGTCGTGGACTTAGCCGCCGTTTTACTTGTGGACTTCGCCGTTGATTTAGCTGCAGTCTTGGTGGTCGTGGACTTTTTCGCCGTTGTCTTCTTAGCGGCGGTTTTCTTCGCTGTTGATTTTTTAGGGGTGGCTTTCTTTTTCGCCGTGGTTTTCTTGCGCCCCCCTTTCTTGGTGGCAGCTTTAGCGTCCAGCAGGGCGATCGCCTGCTCCATAGTCAAATCTTCCGGCGTCTGATCCCCCGCTAGCCCCGCATTAATCTTGTTGTGCTGAACATAAATGCCGTAGGGACCCTTGTAAATGTTCACCGGAGCTTCATCTTCCGGATGCGGTCCCAACTCCCGCAGCGGAGTCTTCTTGCGACCCCGACCGGCTTTAGGCTGCGCTAATAATTCCAGCGCCCGCTCGAAGGTAATAGTGGTCACATCGTCATCGCCCTTGATGGACCGATAGTCCTTTCCGTCCTTGCCCTGGTCGTGAACCACATAGGGACCAAATCGTCCCAGACTTGCCTTTACCGGCTTACCGGTTTCGGGGTGCTCACCGAGCAATCGCGGCAGTGCCAGCAGGCCAACCGCCAGCTCCACTGTTACCTTATCCGGGGTCACTCCCCTCGGTAACGACGCCCGCTTCGGCTTCGGCACCTCCTCGGTCACTTCCCCGAGCTGCACGTAAGGGCCATACTGACCGGTCAGCACATAAATTGCCTCGCCGCTCTCCGGATGCAATCCCAGAGCGTCTGGACCTTCAGTTTTTTGGCGAATCACCTCTTGAATTTGCTCAACGGTCACGTCCGCCGGATTCAGGGTCACCGGCAACGACGCCCGCACCATTTCACCTTCATGTTCCACCTCCGCATAGGCTCCGTAGCGCCCGATGCGGATTTTCGCTCCCAGGTCATCAAACTCTAGGGTTCGCGCCTCAGAGGGATCAATATTGTCCTGACGCACCTGTACCTGGTTCGCTAAGCCGTCATCACCGCGATAGAAACTTCCCAAATAAGGCAGCCACTGGGTTTTACCCACAGCGATATCGTCCAGGGTTTGCTCCATGCGAGCGGTAAATTGCAGATCCACCAAATCGGAGAAGTGGTTTTCCAACAGCCCCGTCACCGCAAAAGCCGTGAAAGACGGGATCAGCGCATTGCGGTCCAGGTTGGCATAGCCGCGGTCAATAATGGTGCTGATAATGCTGGCGTAGGTGCTGGGACGACCAATGCCTTCTTTTTCCAGCTGCTTCACCAGTGCCGCTTCCGTAAATCGTGCCGGGGGCTGGGTTTCGTGCCCGATCGCCTCCAAAGTCTTACAGGGAGCCTCATCACCCACCTTTAAATTAGGCAGCAACACCTCCTGGTTTTCCAGCGCTGCATCGGGATCATCAGACCCTTCCACATAGGCGCGGAAAAAGCCCGGGAAATCGATGCGCTTACCGGTGGACCGAAATTCAGCGTTATCCGCCGTGATGGTCATGGTGATATTGGTTTGGCGGGCATCAGCCATTTGGCAGGCCACCGTCCGCTTCCAAATCAGGTCGTACAGTTTAAATTCGCGATCGCTCAACCCCGTCTCCTGGGGCGTGCGGAAGGTGCTGCCCGCCGGACGAATCGCTTCGTGGGCCTCCTGGGCACCCTTGGATTTAGTGGCGTACTGACGGGGCTTGGGACTGAGATATTCCTTGCCGTATTTTTTCTCCACACATTCCCGAGACGCCGCGATCGCCTGGCTGGACAGGTGGGTGGAGTCCGTCCGCATGTAGGTGATATAGCCCTGCTCGTATAAACGCTGGGCCGTGCGCATGGTGTCTCGCGCCGACAGCCGCAGCTTACGGTTAGATTCCTGTTGCAGGGTAGAGGTGGTAAAGGGCGGCGATGGGCGACGGGTATTGGGACGCTCATCCAGAGCCGTCACCGTCCAAGGCTTATGGGCGCTCAGGCGATCGCGCAGGGTTTCCGCCTCCTCCTGTCCCAGCAGCACCACCTTCTTACCCTTAGCCACCTTTCCGGTAGCCTCATCAAAATCACTACCGGTGGCCAGTTTCTTCCCGTCCAGCGCCACCAGCTTGGCTTCGAAGGTTTTGTCTTTGGCGGGATCGCACATCAGCGCCGCCTTCAAATCCCAATAGCTACCGCGCACAAAAGCTCGTCGCTCCCGTTCCCGCATCACCAACAGCCGCACGGCCACGGACTGTACCCGTCCCGCCGACAAGCCCGCCGCAATTTTCTTCCACAGCAGCGGCGACAGCGTGTAACCTACCAGCCGATCCAAAATCCGTCGAGTTTCCTGGGCGTGCACCAGGTTTGTATCCACTTCCCGGCAGTTGGCGATCGCTGACTGGATAGCTTCCTCAGTAATCTCGTGAAACACCATCCGCTTCACAGGAACCTTAGGCTTCAGCACCTCTAGCAAGTGCCAGCTGATACTTTCCCCTTCCCGGTCTTCGTCAGTGGCCAGTACCAATTCATCGGCAGTTTTCAGGGCTTCCTTCAGCTCTTTCACCACCTTTTTTTTATCTTTGGGCACCACGTAAAGGGGATCAAAACTTTCCTCCACGTTCACCCCAAGCTGTGCCCACGATTCCTTTTTAACCTTCGCTGGAATCTCGCTAGCGGATCGAGGCAAATCTCGAACGTGCCCCATGGATGCCGTCACTTTGTAGCCACGGGGAAGAAAATTTTTGATTGTTTTCGCTTTGGTCGGGGATTCAACGATAACAAGAGTGGTCATGGAGCCGTGGCTGGTAAGAGGTAACCGGGTAATGAGAGCAGTCTGGGAAACGTTCGCGGGGGAACTAGCGAGTGAGAAAAGAGAGTGAAAAAAAATTCAGAAAAGTCGTTTCAAAAAAACCGAAAAGACTAGTTGCCAAAGATCAGGGAAAAAATCGTAAATGTCAAGTCAGAGCCAAGGACTTAGGCAATATAGATCAGTGTTTTCAGGTCCTGAGAGGGGAAAGTAAACAAGTTCCGGGGCTTTGAATTCAAGGTCTTAAATTTTGAACTCAAGGTCTTAAATTTTGAACTCAAGGTCTTAAATTTTGAACTCAAGGTCTTAAATATAGAGTAGTTAATCTTTTCGAAGGTTGCGGTTAAGGTTTTACGTTTGTTTGGACTCTAGCCCACATCCCCCTAGATCCGTCAACCACTTATTTTGAAATTAGCAATGTCTTTATCAATAACCGATGGGTAAAGACCGAATTTTTAAGGGCGGTAGGGGGCGATCGCCCGTAAAATCGCCCCAGAAAAACAAATAGGTAACAAAAGGAGCACTGAAGCAGCGTTTTGGAACCCTGCCATGCTCCGGTTTCCCTTTGGATTCGATCGCCTTTCGCCAATGCGCCACCACCAACAGAGAGCATCGCCGCCTATGACCTCCCATCGCTCCGACTCTCGGTTGATTAAATTGACCTTGCTGATGACTAGCACCCTGACGGTGATGGCGGGAACAACGATCGCCCCCTCTTTGCCAGCAATGGAAGTCCATTTCGCCAACGTGGAAGAAAATGCGGAGTTTTGGGTGCAGTTGTTGTTAACAATGCCTGCGATATTTATTGCCTGTGGTGCGCCGCTGGCGGGGCAGTTGGTGGATACCGTTGGGCGTAAACCATTGCTAATTGGTTCTGCGGTCCTTTATGGATTGGCAGGCAGTGCTGGGTTTGTACTCGATTCCCTGTTTCAAATGTTAATTGGACGGGGATTTTTAGGCATAGGTGTGGCTGGAATTATGGTCAGCGTAACCACTTTAATTGCTGATTATTACCAAGGCGATCGCCGCTCCCATTTTATGGGCTTACAGGCTGCGTTTATGTCCTTGGGGGGTGTAGCTTTCCTATCGATGGGGGGATTGGTAGCCGATATCAACTGGCGCTTTCCCTTTCTGATCTATCTTTTTTCATTGGTATTAATTCCCGGCATGATCGGAGCACTACATGAGCCGAATTCTGACCCATTGAAAAAGAGTTTGGAGCCTGAAGCTTCACCGCAGGTAGAACTGGTTAACAACAAAATTTCCTTCAAGTTATTGGGGTTGATTTATGGCGCTGCATTTCTCCTGCAATTAATCTTTTATATGGTGCCCGTTCATCTACCCTTTTACCTGAGGGAGTTATCCCAAGCCAGTGCGTCTCAGAGTGGATTGGCGATCGCCCTGGCGACATTATTTGGTGCAATTCCATCAATTGGTTACGGCAAAATCAAACAGAAATTTAGCTTTATTGAAATCCTAGCCATTGCTTTCTTGTTGATGGGAATAGGCTACGTAGGAATTAGTTTTGCCAACAGTTACGCTTTGATTTTATTGGCACTTATTCCCACTGGCTTGGGGCTTGGATTGCTAATGCCCAATCTGAATTTTTGGACCACTACCGCTGTTTCGGCTTCGTTAAGAGGTCGAGCTTTGGGGGGACTGACAACGTGTTTTTTCCTGGGGCGATTTTTGTCCCCCATCGCAACCCAGCTTTTGAGAAATATCGCCAGCTTATCCGCCAGCTATGGTTTGTACGGCGTTTTTTTGATTGTGATTAGCGCGATCGCCTGGATTTATCAAAAGCAAATCACTCGACTTGTAAACCCGTCTTCGCAGGTGGTGGAAAGTTAGGTGGTTTCTGGATCCGAGGGGCGATCGCGAGTTAGTTGCAGATACAAGCCGGGGATCACAAATAGGGCAATGATGGTGGCGGACATTAAGCCAAAAATAATTGCCATACACAGGGGGAACCACTGTTCATCGCTGAAGGCTAGGGGAATTAAACCCACGATGGTGGTAATCGACGTGGTCAAGATGGGGCGCAGTCGAGAGCTTGCTCCGATCGCCGCTGCGTGACGCACATCAAATCCCTGGCGCATTCGTTCATTCATCGTGTCCACCATCACGATCGCATCGTTCACCACAATGCCAATCAAGGCGATGATGCCGATAACTGCCGGGAAGGACAGGGATAAGTCGAGGATAAAGAAGCCAAATAGGGTGCCAATTAAGGCGAAGGGAATGGTGAGGATAATAATTAGCGGCTGGGTGTAGGAGCCGAATTGCAGTACCAAGACGGCAAATACCAGGAAGATTGCCACCACTAGCATTTGTCCCGCCGAGCCAAAGGTTTCACTGCTGGTGTCCGCGTCGCCACCGAATCGGTAGCGGTAACCGGGGGGCCAGGTATTTGCCTTATTCGGATTCTTAGGGTCATAGACCAGGGCGTCTAGTTTGGGGGTCAGCTCCGCTAAAATCGCGCTGTCGAAATAATCCTCGCCAGGAATCAGTTTGGAGAACACTGTGACGCTGCGCTCCGTATCCCGGTGGGTAATGGATAGGGGCACCACGCCCTCCACGGGCTCCACCAAGGCTTCGCTAGGCAGCACTTCGCCTTCGGGGGTGATAAAGCGAATGGTTGCAAATTCATCCAGCCTCGACGGACCACCGATCGCTCCTTCCTGAGACGGCCAACGGGTACTGAGCTGAATATCCAAATCCTCTTCGCCACTGCCGACGGGATAGTCGCCCACATCGTTATCGATCATCATGTAGCGACCCTGGCTGCCCAAGTCGTCCTGGGTAATGCCGTAGAAATCCAGCGCCTCTCGCTTCGGCACCAGCTTGTAATCACTGCGCAGGTTCCCCAAATCGTCGCGCACATCCATGGTGCCGGGAATCTCTCGCAACGCCTGTTGCACCTGGCTGGAAATTTCCCGCAGCACCAGCAGATCGTCGCCATAGATTTCCACCTGAACCGGATCTTCACCGCCGCCGGACCGCTCAAATTGGGTAGTCAGCACTGCACCGGGATAATCCCGCACCACTTCACGATCCAAGGTCTCCCGCAGATCAGCAATATATTCGTAGGAAACTTTTTCTCGGTCTTCTAGGGGAATAAATATCGCCGATAGACCCACAAAATAGTCGCCGTTGCCGGGCTTAAGCTCGCTGGAAGCCACTAAGCTGCTGCGCTGTCCCGTCAGCTTAACGACGCTTTCAAAGACTTTTGTGCCGCTAGGATCCTGATAATTCCGCACGATTTCCCCAAGACGATCTGCCACTTCCTGCGATCGCTCCAGGGTTGCCGCCGGGGGCAGTTCCACATTAATGCTGAGCTTGCGACCGTCCGCATCGGGGAATAGCGAACCAGATAATTGCCCCGCCAAAATAATGGCGCACACAAATAGACTCAGGGCTCCCAACGTCCACAGCCGCGCTATCCAGCGATTGGGTACTGTAAACCGCAAGCTCCACTCCGCAAACTGTGCCGAAACCACCTCAGTGAGCTTATCGATCCAGGTTTTGGACTCGCCCCCCTCGTGCTTATTGCCCATCACCACTTTTGACAGGGGCACCACCACAAACAACGCCAGCACGTAGCTCATAATCAGACAGGTGATAGCGCTGATGGGAATTAGGCGGATAAATTTGCCCAAGGTTCCGGCGATCGCCATTAACGGAGCCATCGCCAAAATGGTGGTCAACTGTCCCGCAAAAGCAGGAACCGCGTAGGTGCGTACGGTTTTAATGGCCGCCGAATTGAACGCCAGCCCCTCCACAAACATCCCCTCGTGGATGCCCTCCAGCATGAGGATAAACACATCCACCAGTAACCCCAGAGCCAGGATCATCCCCACCATCACCATGGTGTTCAGGGTGTAGCCCATCATCCATAGGATAAAAATTGCGCCCGCGAAGGTAAGAGGAATGGCCAGCCCTGCCACCAACGCCTCCCGCCAGGTGAGCGCCACAAACAAAATGGCAAATACGCATAGGGACGCTTGCAACACATTGGAGCCGAGATTATTGAGCTCATCGTTAATGGTGTCCGCATTGCTGGTGAGCACCTCGTATTCCATACCAAAGGGCCACACATCGGGGTCCTGCTTCAGCTCCTCCATACGCAGCAGCACATCGTCGATAACCTGGATGGTGTCGCTGCCCGCCACCTTCACCACGTCCACGCTGATGGTGGGTTTAAAGGGGTCTCCCTGCCAGCTCAATGCCGCCCTCTTTTCCTCCCGCTCCAGCCCACGAAACACTTCTGCCACTTCCCGCAATCGCACCACGCGGCTATCGGTTAGGCGAGCCACCGGTAAACTGCGCAAATCTTCCAAGGTGCGAAATCGTCCGTATAGACGCACCTGGGCACCGATTTCGTCATCTCGCACTAGGTCCCAGGAGCGATCGCTATTCCCCCCCTGAATAGCGTTAGCCACCTGGGTGGCCGAAATCCCCAAACTGGTGAGGCGGCTGGGGATCATCTGTACGTGCACCACTTCCTCGCGATCGCCCGCGAGGTTCACTTCCCGCACATTTTTGACCGACTCCAAGTCCTCCTGAATCGCCTCTGCTGCCTTACTAAACAGCGCCATATCTAAGCCATCCCCCGCCAGCGCCATGGATAAAATCGGCGCATCCTGCTGGGACACCTGTTCAAATTCCGTTTGTTCCCGCCCCGTAGACTCCGGCGGCATCTCTGAATCAGCGTTGTCTACTTTGCTGCGTAGCTGTTGGATGGACTCGGCAACGGGGGCTTCGGCTTTGAACGCAACATTAATAATGGAAAACGAGTTAAAGGTAGCGCTGGTGAAGTCGTCCAGCCCTTGCAGGCTTTTAATTTCCTCCTCCAGCTTGTCGGTGACCTGATTTTCAATGGTCTCCGCGTCGGTGCCTCCCCAGGTGGTGGTGATGGAAGCGCGGGCAATATTAATCTCCGGCTCCCCCTCTTTCACCATGGAGAAATAGCCCATAATGCCGCCCATGGTCATCAGAAAGCACAGCAGAATTGCGAAAATTTGCCGTGTAAAAAAGAAGCTCATCCAGCCCGGAATTGGCTCCATAGGCTCATGGTCAGCAGCTTCAGAGCTGGCGTCATCCGCAGCTGTTAAGTCGTCAGGGGAGGGAGATCGCCGCCCCTCCACCTGCTGCTGCCCATTACCATTACTCGGGCTTTCATTAGTTCGCTGATCATCAAAATCCCCCACCTGCCGATCATCCGTTTTCATGATTAGCGCCCCCCCTGATTACCGGCAGTACGCTCAATCACTTGCACCGGAGTGCCGTCCACTAAACGGTTTTGACCTTCAATCACCACCTGCTCGCCAGGGTTAATCCCTGACAAAATTTCAACGCCAGATAATCCCTCAATGCCCAACTGCACCTGGCGACGTTCCACGGTGCCGTCCGCCGGATTCAACACAAATGCAAAATGGTTCTGGTCTCGCACCAGCAAAGCCCCCAATGGCACCATCACCGCCCCTGGTTTCGATGCCGTAGACACCCAGGCGTAAACTCGACCGCCCACCTTCAACCGCTCCGGCTGCTGGAATCCTCGAATGGATACCCGAGTGCCGCGATCGCCCGGCGACTGGGACGGACTCACGGAAAAGATCCGCCCAATGCTGCCCCTTTGCTGGGCCAGTTTCAAGAGCCCCGCCTGCTGCACCCCCGCCGCCTGGGCTGAACTTACCTCGTCCTCCAGCACCGCATAAACCTGCTGTCCCGGTCGAATCGCCTCCGCCGCCACACTTTGCACCTCCAGCACCGCCTCAAAGGAATTGGCATCCATCAGCACAATGGGCGCAGTTTCCGTTACCCGTTGGGCGCTGCTGGTGTCGAGATATCGCGTGCTCCAGTACTCCCCCTTGCGAATATTGATATACGCCACAATTCCATTTATGGGAGACACCAGACGGGTATCCTCAAAATCCACTGCATCTTGGGTCAGCCGTGCCCGCGCCGCCGTCACCTGGGCATCTGCTGACTTTACTTCCTCCAAAGAAGTGCGTAAATCTTGCTTCGCCGTTGTCAGCGCCGCCTGAGCTTGATCCACCTGGTTGCGCTTAACGTCAATCTCGCTAGCGGAAATCACACCCTGTTCAAATAGCTCTTGATTTCGCCGCAGCTCAGAGCGAGCCAGTTCCAAATCCGACTCCGCTTTGGCAATGGCTGCTTGCCTCTTTCGAAGGCTGGCTTGGGACTGTCGCCGCTGATTAACTGCCACCTGAATATCTGCGTTGGCTGTGGTGATTTGGGACGCTTGGCGACGGCTATCGATGGTGGCGAGAAGCTGTCCCCGGGCAACGCGATCGCCCTCTCGTAGCGGAATCCCGTTGATATTAGCCACATAGGTAATATCCCCGTCCGCCTGGAAATTCAGCACCCGCCGATTCACGGGCCACACCACCCCCTCATCAAAGAGCCACTGTTCCGCTAGCCCCCGTTCCGCCGTCACCACCCGCACCGCTAGCCGTCGAGTGGGCTGTTGAGGCGCCGCTTCCTCGGCGACGGGTTGGGCATCGGTCTGATTTAACCGCTCAAAAACTCGCCAGCCCACGAAACCGGCGATCGCCACCATCCCCAGCCAAATCAGCGGACCAAACTTCAGCCCGCTGCCCCGGGGATTGGTCAACGTGCGCCGGGATTCAGTGGATGTCTCCGCAACAGCCAGCTCTTCTTCCGCACCTTGATTCGGTCCAGCAAGCTGGGCTTCCTTGGCGTCAGGATCAGGAGCTAGATCTTGAGACGCTGGGGCGATCGCTGCCCCTGTTTCCTGGGCACTGGCGCCATTACCACCCCCTTGAGAGAGGGACACAGCATCATCGGCATCCATCGGCACCACTGACCGATCTAACTCTGAGGACATGGCAAAAAGTTCTTTTAAATTGACGACGAAGGCGATCGTGGAGAAAAGTAGTGTCAATCACTCAATTGCGTTGGAAATAAGTGATTTGTTCGGCTATCTTAGCCCAAAAGAAATTTCGACAATTCAATTCATGGAAAACTAAATCAAAAGTAATGAACTGAGGGAAAATCTCCGTAAAAACTGAATAGAGCCACAAAAATCAGAATTTAGTCGCCAAGGACGAAATCACAGGCAATTCACAAAAATCAGTCTTAAATTCACTGAAAAATGGCTTAAATTCACCTAAAATTAATTGCTCAAGTCTGTGTAGCGAATATAAAAATAAAATAATCTCAAGCTTTATACGTCATCAATAATTCTATAAAGTTGATTTACTCAAAAAAAGTAGAGACTTAAAATGCTGATTATATGAAAAATATAGTCAAATACTCATGTATTTAAACTTTACTCACTCACTTTAACTTCAGTTATTTTCCGAGCCCTCATCATGAAAATAACTGTTTAAGTAATTGAAGGCCAGGCGTTGGATTTCCAGCAAAAGTCGTTCCCGCAACTCTGGAGCTTGCCCTGATGAAACCCAATGCAAATGCCCGATCGCCTTCACCAAGACAAAGGCAATAATTTCGTACTCCGTCGGTTCCAAGGAGTCGTTCAATTTGGGCAAAATTTCTATGCACGTCTGGATAATCTGGTCGTCCATCGCCTCATCGGTTTCCGGCATGGTCGCCATAACCTCCACAAAAATGGCGCGATAGGCGGGATGCTCTCGAAAAAAACAATCAGCTTCCTGGGTCAGACGCACCACATAGTCCGGCAGGGGCAGTGCCAACACTTCGTCAGACTGGAATAGCCGCAGCCGTTCCTTAAATAAGTCCGTGTAACGCTCTGCCAAAGCCTGCAAAATCGCCGCCTTATCAGGAAAAAACTGATATAGCGATCCAATGGGAACCTCCGCATCCGCCGCAATCTGCTTTGTAGTCGCAGCGGCGTATCCTTGCTCCATAAAATTTTTTTCCGCCACATCCAGCATGCGATTCACCCGTGCCCAACTGCGCGCCTGTTTCGGCTTGCGCCAGCGTCGAACCAGGCCATCAGATGTTTTTCCAGGGGTCGATTCAACCATGCTTCTAAATTTCCTTGACAAAACATGAGGGTTACTCGCATATTTATAACATGAGTAAAGTTCACGTTTCAACGGACACGATGAACTTTGCCTGATTTTCCCGTTGCGATCGCCGCAGGCTTCGCCAGGGGAGCTGTTAGGTCAGCGAATTCAACTGTTGAAAATTTCCAATCGCAACGCCGTACTCAACTTTGGGATAGAAAAATGTTGCCTCCAACCCACACCGCGTTAACCGCCGTTGATTTGACCGTGTCAGAGCAAACCGCTGCGGCCCAAGTTCTAGGTCAAGCTTTTGCGAAGGATCCGTTTATGGCCCACGTCTTTCCCGATCCTTCAACCCGCGTACAGCATTTAACGGCTCTTTTTCTGCCTGCAGTTCGCCATAGCCTGCACCATGACGGCATTGAGATGACTGCCGATGGCAAAGCTTTAGCCCTTTGGGTGCCGGGGGATGCGGTGCATTTCAATCCGTTGCAATTAATTCAGGAAGGGGCAATTTGGCTGCCTGGAACCATCGGCTGGTCAGCATTTAAACGCTTTTATGGACATGACATGGCTTGCGAGCAAACCTTGCAAAGTCACGCCCCTGAAAATTTTGCCTACCTGTGGGTTTTGGGGGTGCACCCCGAAGCCAAAGGGCAAGGGTTGGGTAAGCGGGTTTTGCGATCGGCGATGGAAGCGATGCGCCGCCGGGGGTATTCCTCTTGCTTTTTGCGGACGGAAAATCCCAATAACGTGGGGATGTACCAACATTTTGGATTTCAGCAGGTGTTGACTGCAACGCCTGCGGTCAGCGGGCATCAATATTGGTTAATGGCTCAAGATTTATAGCCATATTTTTTAAGGGCGCCGGGCTAGATAGCCACCCACTAAAATCGCAATGAAAATGAAAAAGCCTTTACCGATATCAGACAACAGACCTCTTGCATGAACCAAAAGTCACTGAAAGCCTTCATCATCCCCCAGCCCCTTCTCCTTGGGGATAACCTTCTCCTTGGGGATAATAAGAGCGAGAATGGCGAAAAAACTGGACTTTCTGAAGTTCCTCTCCCTGGGGAGAGGGATTGAGGGCGAGGGCTAGTGTTCATGCAAGAGGTCTAATACCTTCCCAAGCTTGGGCATCAGTGTCGCTGCGATCTGATAGCAGCCCCAATCGTTGCGCTCCATGGTGTTTAGCCTTGGCCACGAAAGCAGAGATGGTATGACCTATCTTGAAAACAGACCTGCAAGCAAAAGGGGATCGATTTGCCATGGCTAAAACAAGGTGGACCGCCGACAATATTCCAGATCAAACTGGACGGCGGGTGATTGTGACCGGGTCAACCAGCGGTATCGGCAAAGAAGCAGCTCGGGTGCTGGCGGGCAAAAATGCGTCAGTGATTATTGCTGCACGCAATGTCCAAAAAGGCGAAAAAGTTGCCGATGAAATTCGCCAGGAATTTCCCAACGCTGACGTAACCGTACGGGAGTTGGATTTATCGGAACTAGAGTCGATCGCCGCCTTTTCCCAATCCATCCTGGCGGAGTTTGACCAGCTTGATGTGCTGATTAATAACGCCGGCATTATGGCGTGTCCCTATTCCAAAACGGCTGACGGTTTTGAAATTCAAATGGGCACCAACCACTTCAGTCACTTTGCGTTGACGGGGCAGCTTCTCCCGCTTTTGCAATCGACAGACAACTCACGGGTGGTTAACGTCTCCAGCATGGCCCACGCCATGGGCAATATTGATTTCTCTGATTTGAGCTGGGAGTCTCGCAAGTACAATACTTGGCGCGCCTACGGAGATAGCAAGTTGGCAAATCTATATTTCACCTATGAACTAGCGCGGAAGTTGGAGGATAGGGACAACAGCCTTATGGTTACGGCTGCCCATCCCGGATGGACGGCGACCGAATTGCAGCGCCATTCTGGATCATCGGACTTTTTAAATCGATTTTTTGCCCAGGGGGTTGAAATTGGGGCATTGCCCACCCTTCGCGCTGGGTTTGACGGCGATGCCCAGTCTGGAGATTACTTCGGCCCGTCGGGATTTATGGAAATGCGTGGCACCCCGGTCAAGGTGACGTCAAACGAGCGATCGCAGGACACTGAGGCGGCCGAAGAACTGTGGAAGCGCTCCGAAGAATTAACCGGAGTGTCCTATTAGGGACCGCTCTTTCCCCAGGGTCGAAAATGTAAGCTTGGGATTACAACGGTTCGACAGTGCCGCGATCGCCATCGATCTTAACCCGCTGTCCCGTACGCAGCCGTCGGGTCGCATCGCTAACATTCATCACCGACGGAATGCCATACTCCCGCGCCACGATCGCCCCATGGGAAAGCTGTCCCCCCACCTCACACACTAGCCCCCCCGCCTGAGCTAACAGCGGAGCCCACGCCGAATCGGTGTAGGGCACCACTAAAATCGTGTCCCGATTAATGGTCACGGTACCTCGCAATTTATCCAAAATCAGCACCTCTCCCTGAACGGTGCCGGCGCTGCTGCCAATCCCCGTTAATTGGCTCCCATCAACGGGCTGCTCAGCAAGATAAGGCGGCGCAGTATTGCCATAAACTAGCGGTGCGGCGGAATGTTGGCAATCTTGATTAAAGGCGCCGTGGCGATCGCTAATATGCTGCTTCAAATCCTTAGGCTGCTGGGGAGAATTGTTAGAAATTGCCTGTACTTCATCCCAGGTCAGCATAAAAATATCGTCGGGATTGTTAATGAAATTTTGATGATGCCACTGTCGGGCGATCGCCACAAAATGCCACCGTAATTCCGCCAAAAGCTGACTGTAAACCACCGTAACCCGCCCCCGTAACTGCACCCGGTTTTGTAGAGATTTAGGGGCTTTTTTGGAGGATTCAGAGGCTTTAGAAACAGGGTTTCGCGCAAAGTTTAACAGGGCACTTTGGGGTGCGCTGGGATCCTCAACCCAAGTAGGAACAGCGATATCAGTGCCCACATCGCTGAGATACCCATAGCGCGTTAGAAATTGATCAAAGTCTTTTATCAGGTCCTTTCCCGTTGGCGTTTCCCCTAAAACGTCGAATAGTTTCTCAATGGAATCTATATGGTCTAAACTTTCGCTTGCGTCACCTTGTAATTGTTGATTAATACGCATCCCCAGGGTTTCTAAATATTTTGCTGACGCAATCTCTGGGGTATCGCTAGTGTCTAATTGGACAGACGAAACGCGGCTGATTTTTTGGCGCACAGCAACGCTTAGGGGAGCCAAAATACTGTAGTAAGTGGCTTTTTCTAACAGTTCTAAGATGGTTTTGATGCGCTTAATAATCTGCGGCACCGTTAGTTTCGGATTAGCAGGATCCTGATTTAGCACCGGGTGCGATCGCAAATCGGACAGGGCGGGGCTGAAATAATGGCGATCGTCATTTAAAAAGTTTTTGATTAATGCCCGTTCCCGACCGATAAGTCGCAACAGCCCCGGAACCGCACGAACCATCGCCAAAACGGGCACCTTTCCTGGCTTTCCCCCTTGGGTGAGAAAAGTCAAACTATCGGGCGGCAACCCTGCCCGTCCAAAGAGTTCTCCCAGGAGAGTGACGTTGAAATAGGCGCGACTGTGGTGGAGAGTTGCCGTTTCCAAGTAATCGATATCCGGCGTATCGCCTATAACCACCTGGAATAAGTCACCCCATACGCCGCAGGTGAGAGGACGGTTGATGGACCAGGTCAGAGGGCGGATCGTACCGGGAATCACCTCCGCCGCGATTTTTCGGGTCCAGATGGGCAGCAAGGTGGTGACAGATCGCGCTTGCAAGACCCACAGGCGGCTCCCATCGAAAGTCCACTCCATATCCTGGGGAATGCCCCCGAAGCGCTGCTCAATATCCCGCGCCAAACACGCCACCTCCTGCACCAACCACAGGGGCACATTGCCAGCCCCCGTCACCGTTTCAATGGGCGTGGTAATGGTGTTGGAGCGATTTAAATTAAGTTGAAATGTGGGCGAGGAGCTCTTACCTGTTTTCTCGTTTCCATTGTTCCCCTGCTCTGTGGTCAACCCCCAGCTTTGTCGCCAGGTGCTCAAGCTGTCGTCACTCACCTGTACCCGATAGGCCTCGGGGGTAATACGTCCGGACACTACTTTCGACGCATCGCCGGGAAGCGCCTCCACCACGACCCCATCGCCACATCGGTGCACGGGATCTCGACTAAAAGCTACGCCGGAAAACACGCCCTCAATTTGGGGCTGCACCAGCACCGCCATGGGGGCGTCCTCAAGGGTTAAATCCTGGCGATATTGCCGAGCCGCTGGGGCATCGTAAGAGTCGAATACCTGGGCGATCGCATTGACCAACTGTTCAGAGCTGCGAATATTGCCGATGGACTCGTACATTCCCGCCGCCGAAGCGCGATCGCCATCTTCCCCAACGGCGGACGAGCGGGCAATCAATGGCGGGTCAAAGTCCTGCTTAATATCTGGACCAATAGCGCTTTTAATCATGCACCCCACGGACCCGTCGTTAGGTCCTTCGTCGTCGCGTCCAGACCAGTAAGCCGCCAGCAACATGGGATCATCCCCCGGATGAAGCACCCAGCCTGGCGGTACCGGATAACCCCGCCGCCGTAGCTGGGATAAAGTGGCGGCCTTGCCACCCACCATGGACTCCTGCAAATCATCGTCCAAGCTTTTGACGGCGCGATCGCCCCTAAAAAATCGAAACATGCCCCGCGACTCCTTTTTGGCACCCGCTTCTGACAATTCCAAATCGTCGGGCACTTTTTGATAAATAAACCCCAACAGCCCACACAGCATCACTGCCATACCAAAGTGAGTCGTAGATCCCTGGGGCAGCGCCACCACCGTTAGGGGATAAATAACCAAAATTAGATATTTTCCCTGCTGGCGATCGCGAACAATCAACCACCCCATAAAACTTAGAAACCAGGTCAGGGCAAAACTAATAGGATCGTAAGCCATCGCCCCCCACATGGCATTGGTGGTGCCTGCGCCGCCTCCCACCCAATAACGCCCCATCACCAGCGCCGCCAGGCTAAGCAACTCCCAGGGGGATCCCGCCGGAAAAAACTGCCGCGTTAACAGCACCACTGCTACCCCTTTCAAAGCCTCCGCCAATGCGGACAGTCCACCCACCCACTTACCACCGTGGTAAAACGCCGCCGAAACACTGACGTTGCCGGTGCCCACCTGTCGCAAATTAATTCCCGTCAGCCCCTGCACAATCCACCCCACCAACGGCAGCGCACCCAAAGTGGGACATAGGGTCAGCAACAGCAAAACCCCCCAGGTTTGATCTAGGGTTAAAGGCATGGCTTAACGTTTGACTGGAGTATAGATTTAATAAATTCAGTGAATATCAGTGAGTCAGAATGTCAGTGAGTCAATTAAATGGCGCGGGAGGAACGAGGGCTAAGGATTGTCCGCCTCTGGAGAGTCCACCGCCGACTCATCCTCAACTTTGGCTGATTTCAGTTGCTTAATGGCGCCAAATCCCTGAAACATAAAATAAATAAGCGCCACACGAATAGCGATGCCAGAGGTTGGGGGCCGCCCTGCGTCGACGCTAGCCACGATAAAACTCAGGCTGCCAAAAATATAAAGACCTAACGCCAGCCCCAAACCTATCGCAGAGCGCTTTTTCTGTACCCAGAACCCTAAAACGCCAAAGATTGCCCCTTCAATTACAGCGAGCACGCCAAAGTTATCAAACCCTGGCAGTTCCACTTGAAAGATCACAAGGGCTGCTCCAATGACAGCGTTCAGAATAGCGACGGCGTAAATTGCGCCCAAGGCATTTTTAAACTGCTTTTCGGCCAATTCACGGGGACTGAGTTGAATCTCATTGCCGTCCTTATCCTTTTTTTTGCCGAACCATCCCATTGCCTATCGACCTCCTTACACTCAAAATTCCTGACTATTTAGTCCGATGATTTTCGTCACTAGCGTTGTTTGTTTATAGCCGTTGGTGAAGGGACTTGGGGCGATCGCAGTAAATTGAAAACCCTAGTAACCAATCGTAAAGTCAGCCCTCAGCTTATTTTTCACAAAGCTCAGTATCTGAATTGTCCGTTCTAGGGACTTGAATCAGCTTTTGAGGATGGATCTAAACTTTCTGCTCTCTCTGCCACTTTAAGTCGCTTAATATTGCCAAACCCTTCAAACAGCAAGAAACTTCCCGCCAGCCCAGAGACAATAATGGAAACAGGCACGCGGCGATCGCCCGGTATATAAGCATCAACGCGGGCAATCAGTAGGGCTGAACAGTGCACAATATAAATCCCTAAAATCAGCCCCAAGGCGAAGGAAGACCGTTTTTTCTGCACCCAGAATCCCAGCGCCCCGTAAACAGGCGCCCCAATCAAACAGGTTAGTCCCAACCCCTCCGTCAGAAAATTGAAAAACGGATCAAGCCCCCCCGCGACGCCGCTGATACCAGCAATGATATATATAAGCCCTACGGTGTGACCAAACTGGTCGGTGGCTTTTTCTAGGGGACTTTTGGGTTTTTCCTGAGGAGGTTGGGGCGTATTTTGAGACGGCGTATTTTGGGACATGGGCGACGTTTGCTTTCGGCAACATTTACCCTACAGTGGCGGGTTAAGGCTGCCGATTAGGGTGTGACACTTGCACCACTGATCGACGTTAATTGCCCCACCCACCGCCGTTTCCCGTTCAGATTTTCCCGTGCAACCTTGGTGCAATCGTTTATTTCTCACTGCTTTAGCCCCCGTCGTCGAGCGTATTTCTGGGGCTTATGTCTTGCCATTATTTTTGCCCTAATTTTCGGCGGGCTGGGACTGAGCGAAGCCTTCGACGGCGACTATGTGGTTCAGGATGACGCTCGTCAGTACGTATTTTGGATGCAGCGCTGGCAAGATTCAGAATTATTTCCCGACGACCTAATTGCCGATTATTTTTCGTCCGTCGCCCCCGCAGGCTACCGCGCCATTTTTTACGGAGCGTTTTTGCTGGGCATTCCGCCCCTAATCTTCGCCAAAATTTTGCCCCTGGGATTAGGGGTAGCGATCGCCGTTTTAGCCTACCGAGTCGCCTACCGCTGGTGTCCAATCCCCCTTGCCGCATTCTTGGGATCCCTTTTGCTACAGCAGTCCCTATGGATGAAGGATGATGTCGCCGCCGCTGCTCCCCGATCCTTTGCTATTCCACTGCTGCTGGCATTTATGGATGCTTGGCTGATTCGTCGCGATCGCCCCCGCCTCGCCCTTGCCTATGGGGTAATCACTTTGGCGTTGCTGGGATTAATTTCACCGCCCTATTTGCTGATTGCGGCGGGGATGCTGGGGCTGGGGGTGTTGAAATTTCTAGGGGGAGGCGATCGCCAAAGCTGGCAATGGTTAATCGTTGGTTGGGGCATCACGTTGGCGGTGGTTTTGCCGTACCTAGCGGCCACCGGAGGATACGGTCCCACCGTCAGCGCGGAGCTGGGACGCACCATGGCGGAGTTTCGCGCCGGAGGACGGGCCAGTCTATTCGATCAACCCTTCTGGGAGTTTTGGATTGTGGGCAAACGTACCAACTTTTTTCCCAAATCCCTATTCACCCCCGTCACCCTAATCCCCGGCGCACTCTATCCTTTCTGGACAATAGGTCGCAGCTTGCAAAGGCGCGACTTGCAAAAGCATTCCACCACCACCAACCCCGCAGCTAGCCGAGTCGTCATCAAACTCCTGCTGTCTTCCACAGTGTTATTTTTCCTCGCCCACGCCACTTTATTTACCTTGCATTTGCCCAGCCGCTACACCGGGCACAGCCTGCGCATTGCCATTGCCCTATCCAGTGGGGTTGCCTGGTGCCAAATCTTGCAGCGTTTATTTTTAAGCCGCAATTTTATTGGGCGCGTTACTTCCCAAAAAGTCGCTAAAGGGGTGGCGATCGCCCTCACCCTCGCCCTAATCACCTACCCGGTCACCGTTTCCAACTTTCCTCTCGTTGGCTACAAAACCGGTGCGGCCCCCGAGCTATATCAGTTTCTAAAACAGCAGCCCAAAACCATCCGTATTGGTTCCATCGCCAAAGAAGCGGACCAGCTTCCCACATTTGCCGCCCGCAGCGTTGTGGTCAGCAAAGAGTACAGCGTCCCCTACCAGATCGGTTACTACAGCCAAATCCAACGGCGCGTATCGGACCTGATCACCGCCCAATACACTGCCGATCTTAATCAACTACTGCAAATCGTTCAACGCTACAACATTACCCACTGGCTTCTGGGTCCCAATGCCTTTGCTGTGGATTATCTTGCCAACAATGGATGGCTGAAGCAATATCAACCAACGACCGATCAAGCTATTGAAACTTTGGTGGCTTTAAACGCTTCTGAGGCGATCGCCCCATCTCAACACCCCCAACAACTCTCAGAGCAACTTCCAGCCCCGCTGCAAAATTCCCCACCGCTACTGCTGAAACACCAAGAACAATGCAAAGTAGGTCCAGCCACGCCAACCTATGCAGGACAGCTTATCGACATTCAATGTGTGCTTAATCTATCGGCAGCGGGCAAATAACCTTCAGTGCCTTATTAACGACTTTGCCTTATCAACGACTTTCAACAGCCTTTCGCACTAGCAACACAGAACATATTCCCCCACTGTGTAAGCCTTCCGACACTTATGGCTGGCGCTTGAATCAGAAGCACAGTCAGCGATCGCTAAGGGGCATCGTTCGTGAAGCATTGGCAAAGCCCATAGTGCGAATTCAGCTCCATTAAGTGACTTAAAATTGTCCTGTCCTTTATCGAACCCTTTTACCGAACAGCCAAAATTGATAACCCGCCTTGGCAAGTCGATAGCAACTTACTAGTTACTTGATTTGGAAAAAGCTTGAGCAGCCTTATTGAGCTTTAGATTTTCCATCTGAATCTTGGGGCTAGACTCAATATTATTTTTGTAATTAGCGTACTTCTTCAACACGCTAACGATACGCAGAATATCGACAGGCTTGGACATAAAATCCGTCGCCCCCGCTAAGTTAGCCCGCACCCGGTCAAAGGCACCATCATTGCTGGTCAACACCACCACGGGCACATCCTTAAGGGCAGAAGCACGGCGAATTTGGGCACAAAGCTCATAGCCCGTAACCACCGGCATAATCAGGTCAAGGAAAATCAAGTCTGGCTGAGCATTCAGAAGGGTTGGCAAAGCCTGGATCGGCTCGCGAATTCCCACCGAACGACATCCCATTCCAGCCAAAATTCGATCCATTTGGTTCAATACGCTGGGGCTGTCGTCAATACAGGCGATCGTCATTCCCCCATGGGCGCGCTTACCAACCCCTCCCGTGCCAACCACCGGCGACGTAGCCTGCATAACCTTTAGCTCTGGCGGCTGAGGCAGATTCTGCAAAGGCTCAAAAGACAGCACATTGCGACTGTCAAAATGCTTCAACATCCGCGCGGCAGCCAAGGGCGTTTGGTTTAACTTTTGAGCCACATCCCAAAAACTTCGGGTGCCGTTTAGAAGGGCACTCAAGCTCAGCAATGTTGACTCCTTGGGCGAGGCAACCCCCGGAGCAACGGTTAATCCGATACCACAGTTAACGTGAGCAAAGGGCAAACCAATGTCACTCCAAGAGCGCAGCAAGTCTCGAACGCTTTTCAGTACTTTCTGCACGCCTTCCAAGTCCAACCCCACCTGGGTCACGGTACTGCTCAAGGACAACCGCGCTTCCTTGTTGCCGTCCCAACGGGCCGCCAATTTGACCTCACTAGCTGCCGTAAATAAGACCTCTTGAACCACTCGGGCGATCGCCTGGGCCGCCTGATCAATACGAATCTGCCCATCGCGAATGCCTCGACACAGCAACACATATTCCCAAGGACTGTAGCAAATGGGGGCGTTCGTCAACACCCCCATATTTAAGTTATATCGAGTAACTAGCCGGAACCAACGTCGTACACGATGGTGCTCATCCACGGCATAGTTCAAAATTCCATCAGCAAAATAGAAACGCCAAGACTTTTGTCCTGTACTTAAGGTCAATACGCCCGTACCAGACTGCTGAGTCAACTTAATTAATAGCTGAGCCACATACAGAAGACTGTTAGAAGAGCTTTTCATCGTTAAAATTCCAATCTGATGAGTGCTTGTAAAAAAATAGGCGGAAGTACAAAGCCGGAGATGTACCAGTCTTCTTACCCAAAACTAAGACTGCACTCAAGCAGCCTGAAGACGGAGTTAAGACGATGAATGATTGGCTGGCAAGTGTCTAGTTGAAGAGGGTTGGGAATGTGCCCGAAGCTACTTTCCCATCACCTTTACTATGCCCTGAGGCAATCGAAAGTGAGATGACTTTTAATCCAATCTTCAACTTTTGCATTTCTGGCTTTTGCTTTGCATCACCCAAAGGTTTTAAAAAATCCATTCATCCTTTGATTTTTAAAATTACCTTTAGCTTTATCGCAACTTTTGCGATGTTTACTTAAGTGCTGACGGACATTAAAACGGAGCTTTTCCTGTTTCTATAATTAACCATCAACTCTCCATTTCAACTGACTGGGATCAAAGAACCTGGGTGATCTTAATCACCAAAAACCTGCCGTACATTCATGTACAAAGGCTCAGCATCTTCATGCTACGTGTCACTTCTTTCAGAACCAATTTATAACATTTTAACATTATGAAACAAACTTTATATTGCAATTTAAAAACTCCGCCAAATGGCGTATGTCAGTTCCCGTAATTAAATCCTCTTCCGTAGGGAATACTGTCAAGAAGCCAGTCAATCCCATAAAGGTGGCTATCAATATCCATTGAATTTTCAACGTGGAACTGGATTTTATGGGCCGTCAGGCTGGGTTACTAAGTTGAGCTACCAGAGGTAAAGTTCCTGACTCTCGAAAAACTCACTCTTAAATCTTATTTAAAGTTACTTGGTTCTACTTTTACTAATATGCTCCCAGGACTTTCCCGAGAAGTATATTTAAGCCCACGATCAAAAGCCGATAAGTGAGGATGGTAAAATTTGCAACGTTTTTGATGGGTAAGGAACGCTTATTAAAGCCGTTTTTTTCTCTATCGAAGGAAGACGATTCTCTTTTGCCCAAGGAAGTGCATTGACGAGCTAAAGTCTCCAAAAGAATAACGATATTAAGTCACTGAATTAAGCCACTGATCGAGTGGCTTATGCACTTATGCACTTGTGCCTGTGGGACTGTGCCTCACCATTATTGCGAAGTCTAAGGTTTGTATTTCAGTGTCTTCCAGGGCTCCTGTCCCTTTTTCCGGGGAAGCGCGTCTAAGTTTTGGCACACATCGCCTCAGGGCACTGGTAAACTACGGATTGCGTACGACGAAAAAATGAAATTGTTGGATTGTCCGCTGCATTTTTTCCAGAGCCGTTTACTGAATCACTGCGTTAAGCGATCGCCATTGGTTATGACCCACGGAAAAATTTGGAAGCGTTTTGCGATGACCTGTGCCCTGGTGGCAACGCTGGTGCTACAAAGTTGTGCTTCGGCGACGGGTGGGCTTCAAGCCTACACAGATACCTCACGGGGATTTCAGTTTCTTTATCCAGTGGGCTGGGTACAGGTTGATGTTAAATCGGGTCCAGTGGTGGTATTTCGCGATCTGATTAATGAAACCGAAAATATCAGCGTGGTCATTAATCCGATTCCCGAGGGGCAATCCTTGAAGGACCTGGGAACACCGACGGAGGTGGGTTATCGGCTGTCCAAAAGTGCGATCGCTCCTCCCGATTCTGGGCGCACCGCCGAGCTAATTAACACTGCCCAGCGTGAAGTGGATGGGACCAGCTACTACATTTTTGAGTACCTGGTGCAGCTTCCCGGGCAAGTGCGTCACGATGTGGCTAGTGTGGCAGTGTCGCGAGGGCAGCTTTACACCTTAAATATTTCGACGCGGGAGTCTCGTTGGGAGGAGGTTCAGTCCATCTTTGATGTGATGGTGACTTCTTTCAAGGTGGGATAAGAGAAAAACGGGGCTAGGACTGGCGTTGGATCAGCCGGAGCCTTTGCTGTCGTCGCCAATTTGTCTTTTAACGTGTCTTTCGGCTTTATTCCTTTGATACTTTATCGTTTCTAGGGCTTATGTCTGTTAAACCTCAGTTTGTGCTGGCATCGGCGTCCCCAGCGCGGCGGCGACTGCTGGCAATGGTGGGCATTGAGGCGGCGGTGTGTCCCAGCAATTTTGACGAGTCTCAAGTTAGGGTGTTTGACCCGGGGGCACTGGTCCAGGTGCTTGCAAAGCATAAAGCTGCGACGGTGGTGAATCGGCTGCGGCGGGATGAGGAGCTACGGCGATCGCTGCTGGGGGCAGCAATGCCGGGACCGACGGTGGTGATGGGCTGCGACTCAGTGCTGTTGGTCAATGGAGAGGTGTGCGGCAAGCCTCGGGACGCTGATGATGCGATCGCCCGATGGAAGGCAATGCGGGGGCAGGTGGGCAGCCTTTACACCGGTCACGTGCTGTTTAACGTGGACTTGTCAGCGGTTTCTCTGGGCGAGAACAATGGCGGTGAGGAGCAAATGGTGGGGCGATCGCAAGTAACCCGCGTGTATTTTGGCGACCCTAGCGACGAACAGATTGCCGCTTACGTAGCAACGGGGGAGCCTTTGCAGTGCGCTGGATGTTTTGCGTTGGAAGGGAAAGGGGGAATGTTTGTGGAGAAACTCGAGGGGTGCCACACTAACGTTATTGGTTTAAGCTTGCCCCTGCTGCGCCATTTATTGGCAGACTTAGGATACGACGCAACCAGTTTTTGGGTATAAGTCTTTTGAGCGTGGACCTTTTGAGCGTGGACCTTTTTCGGCACAACCTCCCTTGGGCGGGTTATGAATTGAGCCCCAAAAGCCTTACGTAGTGGAGAGTACATCCCCCTTTAAAGCAACGGTGCTAGGGGCTAGACCCATGAAACTAAAAGCTTTGAAACCTAAATGATGACAACCTCTAGTGATGTAGAAGTCTTCAGAACTGGAGTCCACTGAATAGTTAGGCTTGTTTAGTCGGGCAATGTCTTCCAATCAATTGGAATAACTCACACTGCTTAAAATTTAATTGGCTAAAAATTCAAAATAAATTTAACTGTTACCTTGGAGCTGCCTTAATATCTCTTTAGGGTTTTAATATCAGGCCTTCTTCGGGACCTTCGCCTCGCTTTATGATTGTCAATCCCGTTCTTCACCAACTTTGTCAGGCTCAAATGGATCTATTGATCCAAAGTTTGGGCGTGACGGCAGGGGGCGTGTATTGGGCAGAGTCTGGCGAGGCCGAGCGATCGCCCCAGTGGGTGCCAATTTTGGTTCATCCGGAGCACGTTTGGGATAATGAGTTACCTGCCCTATCTCCCGAAGCGCCAGTTATTTCATCAGGGACCAGTGTTCCCATTGATGCCCAAAATGCATTGGCTAGATTTGAAAGTGGCGAGAGAGGGAGAATCAAGAAAGAAGCAGAAATACCAAAGTTTGAAGAATGGGATAGCTCGGAATTTGACGACAATTTAGGCGGCGAATTCAGTGGGGACTACGGCGGAGCGCAAACAAACAAAGCCTCTCAGGAAGCTTTTAGGGAAGGATCGCTATCGGCGATGGTGACCTTTTCGGGACACCAGGAGCGCCCCAACAACTACCAACTGCTGCGCCCGCTGGCATCGGAGGGCACCATGTTGGGGCTGCTGGTATTGGAGCGTATTAATCGTCCGTGGACCTTGGGAGAACAAAAGCAGGTAGCCCAGGTGGTTAAAACCCTGGAGGCGGGTTTTCTGCTGGTGCGGCGACAACAGTGGATTGAGGCATCCTTTGCGGAACGGGAACAGTTTTACGAGGTGCAGCGCGATCGCCTCCATGACTTGCTGCACCAATTTAAAAGCCCCCTCACCGCTATCCGCACCTTTGGCAAGTTGCTGCTAAAGCGTTTTCAAGGGGATGAAAAAACAACCACGGTGGCGGGACAAGTGCTGCGTGAGAGCGATCGCCTCAAGGGAATGCTGCAAAATTTCAGCGATGTGATCGACCTCGACCCAGACCGGCAACCAACGCCCGGTTCATCTCGCCCCGTAGCGCCCCTGGGCTTACCAGCGGCGCCAGATCGGGAAGAAGAGCAAGACGTGCCCCAGCCTCTCGCCCTGTTGCCTACCAGCGTTAGCAGTGGTCCTTTTGCCTTGGGAGAATTGCTGGCAGATTTAACAGAAACCGCAAAATTACTGGCTCGCGAAGGGAACATTCACTTCGAATACAACCCCATTGAAGCACTGCCTCAGGTGATCGGCGATCGCACCACGTTGCGCGAAACCATCGGCAACGTTATCGACAATGCCCTGAAATATACCCCCGCCGGGGGACAGGTTCGGGTGCAAACGGCAGTCGCGGTACCCCATTGCCACCGGCAGTGGTCAGAGCTAACCAATCCGGTGCCCGGTGCGGTGGAAGACGCGTTACTTCAGCGATCCCCCAATTCCCAGCGCCCCCAGTTCCAGCCCCACGTCATGATTCATATTAAAGACTCTGGCTTGGGCATCTCTCCCGAAGATTTACAGCAGTTATTCAGCCGACGATTTCGCGGCGATAAAACCAACAGCGATATTCCCGGCACTGGGCTGGGGCTCGCAATTGTGCGGGATACCCTTGAGGCGATCGGCGGTGCCATCGAGCTATTTAGTCCGGCGATCGCCCTGGAGCCGTTCTCTATCACCATTGGCGATCACTCCTGCCAAACCCTAGCTCCCACCGATATCAATTTGTCTGACGGCACCAGCGTTATCCTTTGGTTGCCCCTCAAGGAAGTCTAGGGTGTATACCAAGCAGGTGGCAGAAGGCCCCACATAGAGGGAAACCCACGCCTTTCTATGGTCCCGTTTAATAAAAACAGGACAATTTTGAGTCACACAATGAAGTTGAATCCGCTTTCCTGGATTTGCCCCCCTTGCGAACGATGCCCCTCAGCGATCGCCAGCTATTCTACAAATTCGAGAGCCCGCCATAAAATAAAAATATTAGAGGCTGAAACCCTCGCGGCGGTAAACTTTGAAACTTAATTGGTGACGGCCTCTCAATGCTTTGAAATTCAAATCATCACAGCCTCTAAATACTTGAGTCTTTTTTGATACGCTCTTTAACTACTTTCCTGCGCTTGTCAGTTTGGGATGGCACAATGGACAGGGCGATCGCCTAACGGTCAAACATGCTTAGCTTTGATCCGGTTTTTTTGAGCCGGTTTCAAGAACAACCCGTTGTTTTTAACGAATCGGTGGTCTTGCGGTGAATAGTTGGTGGGAAATTGTTATAAATTGCCATCCACACCTGGAAGAAATGGTGTTTTGGCGGGCGGAACAACTGGGCTGTCGCGGCACGTCGAATCAATTTAAAGGCAATAGCGCCATCATTGCCGCCTATCTACCCCAAGAACAGGCGAAACTGTTAGATCTAGCAGCATTTGCCCTTTGGCTGCGGCAAGATTCCCTATCCCTCAACCTAACGGAGCCCCAGGTTGCGTGGAAATTAATTGATGAAGAGGACTGGTCCAGCAGTTGGAAGGACCACTGGGAGCCTCAGGAGATCGGAGATTTATTTTTGGTGTGCCCCGCCTGGATTGAGCCCCAAGGGCAGGAAAATCGTACGTTGCTGAAGCTGGACCCAGGCGTCGCTTTTGGTACCGGCGGGCATCCCACCACTCAGCTTTGTTTAGAAGCGTTGGAAATGCGTCTAGATGGCACCCCCACCGACGCCAAAATTGCTGATATCGGCTGTGGCTCCGGTATCTTGTCCATCGGCGCCATGTTGCTGGGGGCGAAAGAAGCCCACGCCGTTGATATCGATCCCTTGGCCGTTAAAGCGGCGAAGGCGAACCGTGATTTAAATGATATTTCTGGCGATCAGCTCAATATCTACCAAGGCAGCTTAGACAGCTTGGTTAACGACTTAAACGGCCCCGTCGATGGCTTCTTCTGCAATATTTTGGCGGAGGTGATCGTGGAAATGATTCCGGAAATGGAGAAGATTTCTCAACCTCAAACTTGGGGGATTTTGAGCGGCATTTTGCTGGAGCAGGCTAAGCCGATCGCTGACTTACTAGAGCACCACGATTGGATTATTGCGACCCTGTGGCGACGGCAAGAATGGTGCTGTTTTAATATTCGTCGTTCCTAAGTTTCCGAATTTCGTCGGGTCTTCTTTTTGTGCTGCTAAAGCTGCCTACAGTGCGTTGCGGTGGGGCTCATAACTCTACAGCCGTCGTTTTTACTGGATTCTGCCCCTAGGCTTTCCAGGGATTCTGGGCTTCTTGTCCGTGGTTTTGGACAAACACAAATCCGTCAAATAGGACGCCTACGCAGGTGATGGGAATGGCGATCGCCAAAATTCCCCGCCACCATTCTCCGTTTCCAAAGACCGCCAACACATGAAGGATGGTGTCGGTAACCCCTGTCGCAAAGTCTGATAGCCCAGGCAAGAAAAACAGCCCCATCAAAAGCAAAATCAGCGTGGCCATCAAACAGGTGGACAACGTAAAGCTAATAATTGCCGTCAGCATTAGGGACTGACTAAAGCGCAAGAGCCAATCGAAGGGGGATAGCTTGATAGGGGAAGGCGATACTTTGTGGTTCATGGTTGACCTAAGGGGCTCCGCTAAAGCGGACCAGTGTTGGTAAGCATTTGCTTATTTTCAATATCTAATCCCAGTGTCTAATCTCAATGTCTAGTAATAAAGCTGAATTAAAGGGCGAAATCAAATGGACAAATACTAAATGGATTAATAACTACATTCTTAGGGGGATATCCGATAGCTGCCGGGAAAATTGACAAATCTAAATTGAATTTTCTAGAACAAACCCCTAGAACAAATTAATATGCTGTGCGGTCTAAATTAGATTTGAGAACTTTTTTAGACATAAGAACACATAGGTTGGCGCAGCCGCTGCCATGGACACGAAGTTTCCTGTTCAAACAGATTTATAAGCGGTCACAGCCTTGGTTTATGGGGCAGTGACTTTATAGAGAAGCTTACAGAAGAAAATTTGAATTTTGGTAGTAACGGATTCAAATTAACTTAAATTCACGTTGATTTAAACCTATCTCTAACGATATACCGATGCTCCATTTGCCCAGTTAATATTCTTAATTATCCTTTAATTACTTTTCCCAGTTGCCCATTAAATTGCCTTAAGCAATCTTTTGAATTGTCGCTAGCTATTGTTTATGTTTGTTTTTCTGTCGAAGCTGCTGCCCCTCTTTATTTACCCTTTGGGACTGGCTTGTTTGTTGCTCGTGGCGGCGTTGATCCTTTTGGCGTGGCGGCAGGTGCGGTGGGCAATGGTGGCGATCGCCCTAGCTCTAGTAATAATTCTGGGAGCAAGCAATGGTTGGGTATCGGCGGCGCTGGTGAAAAGCCTGGAGGATCGGGCGATCGCGCTCCAGGAATCCACTAGCGGGTTGCCCTATCCACAGCTGCCGGTGGCGGATGCGATCGTAGTTTTGGGGGGTGGCATTAAGGCGCCGCTGTATCCTCGCCAGCAGATGGATTTGGCGGAGGAAGGCGATCGGGTTTTGTACGGGGCGCGGCTTTGGAAGGCGGGGAAAGCGCCGATGGTGGTGATGACCGGTGGGCGAATTCAGTGGCGGGGTACTGGGAATTCCAAGGCTGGGGAGGCGGGAGATATGGCAGAGCTAGCGGCGGCACTAGGCGTTCCCGCAGACAAGATTGTGATGGAGACAGCGTCCCTTAACACTCGACAAAATGCGATTTATACGGCGCAGGTGTTGGATGGTATGGACGTTAAGCGAATTTTGCTGGTGACGTCGGCGATGCACATGCCCCGATCCTGGGCGATTTTCAAGCGGGCTGGATTTGAGCCCATCGCCGCACCAACGGATTTTTTGATTACTGATGCGGACAATGCGGAGCGGGGAAATACGGCGGCAGCGATCGCCCTAAACCTCATGCCCGACGCGGATAATTTGCGGGGCTTAACCCGTGCCCTAAAGGAGTACGTGGGCACGCTGGTGTATTGGATCCGGGGCTGGCTGTAGGGTTAGTCGCTGGCTGAGTCTGGAGAGACGGTGTTGTAAATGGCGGAGTAGTCTTCGTTTTGTAGGGCGGAGTCGACCGCTTGTTCCACGACCTGGGCGATCGCCTCCACAACGGTAGTGTTGAGTCCGTAGGCTTCGGCGGCTTGGGCAAATAGGCGGGTGTCTTTAAGAAGGTGCTTGGTGGGGAAGTTGGGGTCGGCGAAGTTGCGGTCCACCATACGCTGGAGCTTTTTATCGAAGGTGGGAGCGTACAGGGCGCTGTCCCGCAGAATGGTCATAAAGATTTCCAGATCAACGCCTGCCTGTTGCACTAATCCCAGGCTGGCGGCGAAACCACTGGTGAGGCTGGCAATCAGTTGATTTAGGGCAAGCTTGAGGGCGGCGGAACTGCCAACGGGTCCCACCAACTGTGGCTCAGGACCAAGAACCTTCAGCAGCGGTAAATGTTCATCAAATTGCTCAGGGGTTCCGCCCACCATCACCAGCAAGGTGCCGGTTTTTACTTGGGGAATGCTACCCAGCACCGTGGCCTCTAGATAGCTGCCCCCTGCGTCGGTGATGCCTTGGGCGATCGCCTGGGTTTCCTGGGGGGCGATCGTGCCCATTTGAATTATCGTTTTGCCCTTAAGAGCTGCTTTGGCTTCGTCGGTTAACGCGCTGTCCCGTAAGGCCGAATAGTCGCTAAGCATTGTGAGAGTAACGGGGCTGGCAGCGATCGCCTCGGCAGCGCTGGAGGCGATCGCAATATTCGCATTGCCACCTTGAACCGCCTGAGATTTTTCCACGGTGCGATTCCACACGGTAACGTCGTAGCCCACCTCCGCCAACCTCACCGCCATGGGAGCCCCCATTAACCCCATGCCCAATACGGTTACGGTTTTTCCGTTCTCAGATGCTGCCATTGTTTGCGCCCAAAATTTGCCCAATAAGCCTATCGAATACCGGACTTATGATGGCACGCTGCTGTCCCCCGTTTTAGGCGCGAATTTTAGGCACAAGTTCAGGCGCATCCGGGGCGGGTGGTGGCAATCCAGCTCAGGAAAAACTGCACAAATAGGGTTAAGGAAATCGCAGGACCGGAGGGAAGATCAAAATAGTAGCTAAGGTGAATGCCCACGGTGCAGCCAATAACGCCGAAGACCGAGGCCAGGGCCAGAGTGCGACCGAGGGATTGCACCCATAAGGACGCCGTCACCGCCGGTCCCACCAGCAACGCCACCACCAGAATCGTCCCGGCAATTTTCATCGCTGTCACCACCGCCAAAGTCACCGCCGCCATCAGCGCATACTGCAACACTTCCGTTGGTAATCCCGCCGCCGCCGCCCCCACTGGGTCAAAGGTAAAGAACAAAATTTCTTTGTAGTGGAGCGTGAGCAAACTCAAAATCAAGATCGTGGCGATCGCCGCCTGCCCCATATCCCAATAGGTCACGCTCAGCACATCCCCAAACAGCAGTCCCTCTAAATCCACCCTGGTTTTCAGTAGGGAAATCAAAATAATCCCCAGGCTGAAAAAACTGGCGAAGGATAGCGCCACCGCCGAATCTGCCCGCACCCGTCCCTGACGCTCTAGCCAGCTAGCAACGCAGGCACTGGTCATTCCCGCCCCAAACGCGCCAATGGTCAAATCCCAGCCCAGACTATTGGCGATCGCCACCCCTGGAATCACCGCATGGGCGATCGCGTCCCCCAGCAACGACAGGCGCAGCACCACTAAAAACGTGCCCACCACGGGACACAGCACGCCAATAATCCACCCGGTTACCAGGGCATTCACAAAAAATTCGTAGCCCCACGGCTCCCAAAGCCATTCCATCAGCAGTACTTAATAAAAACTATTTCAATAAAAACCATTTCGAGACTATGCGTCCGATGGTTCATTAGCAACAGGGGTTTGTGGCGTAAAAACGACGGCTGGTGCAGTGGGATCGATCATCGGCTGCGCTGCCGTAGGTGCGTTCCAAATTTTCTGGGTTCAACACCACTCCCGGACTACCCATAGCCACCAACGAGCGATTAAGCAGCACAAGCTGGTCGTAACGATCCAGCGATCGCCCCCACTCATGCCCCGACACCACCAACACCTTGCCCGCCTGGCGCAACTCGCTCACCACGTCCCACAACAAAACTTCGCTATCACGATCCACCCCGGTTAAGGGCTCGTCTAAGAGAAACACCTGGGCATCCTGGGCGATCGCCCGAGCCAGGAAAACCCGCTGCTGCTGCCCCCCCGACAGCTCCCCCACCGGACGCCGTCGCCACTGCCAAACCCCCAGCCGTTCCATTGCGGCTTGTGCTGCGGCCTTGTCGTCCCGTTTTAAAAAACGCCACCATCCCCGCTGCACCGTTCGCCCCGTCAGCACCGCCTGTTCCACAGAAATGGGATAGGTCCAGTCGATCGCCGCCCGCTGGGGCACGTAGGCAACACAATGGCGCTGGCATTTTAAGGATTGCTGACCATACCGAACCTGCCCTGTCTGCAGCGGAATTAATCCCAGAATGCCTTTAAATAAAGTGCTTTTTCCGGCGCCGTTGGGTCCCAAGATCCCCACCAGCTCACCATCGCGCACCGTTATTGAAATATCTGACAGGGCGATCCGGTCCCGATACACTGCCGTCAAATTCTGCACTTCTAGCATAGGGTTCTGTCACTAAAATCAGCTCTGCCTTGCGCTTTTGCCATCCCAGGTACGCTAGCCAGAACTGTTTCAAAAAATAGGGTTAGAAAATCAAAGACTGAGAATCATTCTCACACTGAATCTTAGCATCCTGCTTAGCTCCCGACGGTGTAGCAATCGCCATCGCGGTATCATCAATTCCTGCGAGGAGGTCGGTGCGGGTCACCGTTTCAAGCTACACCCAACGGATCGGACTAGAAAGTATACAGGCTGCGAAAGATAGGCGACAACATACATGGCTAGGCGTAGGAAAAATCGAGCGATCGCCCAAGGGGTTTGGCAAAGTGCCCTGAGGGCAAAAAGACAGGGCTGGGTTAGAACAATTGGACGCTCTGGACAGTTTGCTGGGATGTTTCTTGGGGCGATCGCCATGACCCTCGGGCTAATCGCCTGCGCCGGACTCCCCTTTCAAGGCAATGGACTCCCCAGCGTCGAAATCACCCTCGTCTCCGTCAACACCACCAAAGCCGCCTACCGCAACATCATTCCCCAATTCGCCGATCAATGGCGACGGGACCATAAACAGAACGTTATTGTCACCCAAAGCTATGGCCCCTCGGGCAGCCAAACCCGCGCAGTTCTTGATGGACTCGACGCCGATATTGTGCACCTATCCCTGCCGCTGGATATTCAAAAGCTAGAGCAGGAACAGCTCGTTGCCAGCGGTTGGGAAAAAACGCTGCCCAATAACAGCGTGCCCACTGAATCCGCCGTTGCCCTGATTTTCCGAGAGGGCAACCCCAAAAGTATCCAAAACTGGGACGACCTCACCCGTCCCGACATTTCAGTATTAACAGCGGATCCTAAAACCTCCGGCGCCGCCCGCTGGAACTTTCTAGCCCTGTGGCAGGCTGGATTGCGCCAGGGAAACACCGAAGCCGCTGCCAAAACCTTCACCGGCAAAGTGTACGGCAACGCTCCCATCCTCCCCCGCGACTCTCGGGAAGCGACGGGAATTTTCTATAAGCAGTCGCGAGGGGACGTGCTAATTAACTATGAAAACGAGGCCATATTGGCAGCCCAAAACGGTGAAAAGCTGCCCTACATTGTTCCCGACGACAATATCCGCATTGAAAATCCCGTTGCCCTAGTGAGTCGCAACGTAAGCAAACATAAAAATCGCGCCGTTACCGAGGCGTTCGCCAAGTTTTTATTTTTGCCCGACGCCCAACGGGAGTTTGCCAAGGTGGGCTTTCGCGCCGTGGAGCCCAGTATTCAGGCAGAATTTACCAACGAACATCCGCCGATAACTAACTGGGTAGAGGCGTCAGAATTTGGTACCTGGTCACAAATTCAAGGGCAATTTTTCGACAGCGGCGCTCTGTTCGATGAGCTGCGATCGCTAGGGACTGCGCCCCGTTAAACTTCAGTCCTAATCATTCAGTCCCAATCATTCAGTCCCAATCATTCAGACCCAACAACAATGAGGGTTATAGCCCCCAGCCTGTCTAGCTTGAGAGAGCGTGGACTCCCCACTGTGTAAAGTTTCTGGCACCTCTAACCGAGCACACGCCCTAGTGTAGTGAGCATCACAAACATTAACGATCAGCCGATTTATCCTTATTTATAGCGATTTGGCGCTTCTCATCTAAATCTTGCAGTGAGTTTGTATCGCAATACATGACACGATCAGCACATTTGATCCATCAATGCACGCTTTTTCGGAAGTAAAGAAAAATATCTTTATTAAAGTATTGTTTACAGTTTTGCTAAGGTGCTTAAAACTGGTTGCTCTACAACAATAACGGTGGTTTACAGTTTCCCTATCCGTTGATACGAACGCTGTAAAAGCTATTTTTAGCGTTCTAAAGGTAAGTGCAGTTGTTTGAACTATTCCGTGGATCGGCTTCCTAGGAACTAGTTTTGATGAAATTCTTCAAGACAATTGAGCGCATTTAGGTCTTGTCCCCTATCACGATTAAAGTCGAAGAAAGTGTTGGTGGACGCGGCGTAATTTGCCAGTTTACTGGGGGGCTTAGTAACTAGCATTTGGAAAGCAGAGAGATGAACCGGGCAACTCTACTCCTAAATTTGATAACCATCGTTGTTGTCGGAGCAAGTATGCCGTTGGGCGAGGCTTCTAGTCGCGCATCGGGAAGTAGCTTCAACAGTGACACCGCTGAAATAGTTGAAGCGAAGTCAACTATTCCCCGCGGAGACCGCGGCGCTCCGGCTGATACGGAAGGATCCGGCACTCGCTACATTATTCGACTCGGCTGAATTCGGCTTGCTTAGAGCCAAACCACAGTCAGAGCAACAGTGTTTCAGGGATATTTAAGGCAACTTTTCTAAAGTTGCCCAGGGCGTGTCATTCATTAAGCGCCAGAAGCTCTGTGCAGAGGGAAGTACGCGCCTTTTTAAAACAAAACCGCTCAGGGCTGAGATCCTTGTCTTTAAACGCTTTGAAGTTCAAATGATGGGTAGTCCCTAAGAGGACGTCTGAAAAGTCTAATTTATGACGCCAGCCGCTTGAGTAAGAG
>ERZ1740067.223-NODE-223-length-47634-cov-17.876500_pt1 | contig 47634 bp, 31 predicted proteins | sample MGYA00581736_ERZ1740067 | MGnify/ENA primary metagenome ERZ1740067 (study PRJEB43018, sample SAMN04849236) | marine metagenome | isolation source: floating plastic debris | place: Pacific Ocean | collected 2008-08-27 | study: EMG produced TPA metagenomics... | reverse complement strand
GCTAAGAGGAAGATACAGGAAGCCTTTTAGCCTTCTTGTCACCCCGTCAGGTTTGAAAATCAATTTAGGGCGATCGCATCCCACTACACCCCTAAAATAGAGCCTTTTCGTCAGTACAAACGCTTTATTGATGATATTGAACTAAGTGAGCATCTCCTGAAAAGAGGCTATGAAGAGCATTATTTTAAAGTTAAAGAATGGATGATTAAAAATAGCGTGGAAGAGCTATTAGAAAACCTTCAATCTAGGGCATATGGATACTGCTGGCGGGTGGAAGAAGACGTATTTAAACAAATAATGGAGGACTTTACTGCCTTTTGTCTGGAACATTATGATTCCTTGGCGGAGGAAATAGTGTCCCAGGCTCGATACGAGATTTGGTCCTATCAAAAGCCCGCACTTTAGCGGCAATATTTTGACGTTGATCTGTTTCTCAGTTGGCAGCAAAGGCTTTTTTACAGACGTCTTTATAGGCAACAAAACAGCGCCAGCTTGGTAAATAGAGCTGACGCCAATAACAGTGAAATATGACGGTCGAAATATAAGGAATGGGGATTTCGTTAGGAGAAGTTTTTAACGATCGCCTCAGCAAACTCAGAGCACTTCAGCGGTGGCTCCACGGCGGGCTCCATTAATCGCGCCAAATCGTAGGTCACTTCTCGATTTTGAATCGCCGTACCCAATCCCTTGCGCACTAGGTCTGCTGCTTCGGTCCAGCCCATAAAGTCCAGCATCATGGCACCGGACAAAATTACAGAGCCGGGGTTAATGCGATCTAGTCCGGCATGCTTTGGTGCCGTGCCGTGGGTGGCTTCAAAGATGGCGCAGTTGTCGCCAATGTTGGCACCGGGAGCCATGCCGAGACCGCCTGCGATCGCCGCCGCCGCATCGGACAAATAATCCCCATTTAGGTTCATCGTCGCCAGAATCGAGTACTCGTTAGGGCGGGTTTGGATCTGCTGGAAAATGCTGTCGGCAATGCGATCATTCACCATCACCTTATCTTTCCACTTACCATCGCCGTGGGTGTCCCAAATGGCGTCCAGCACCGCCGACACTTCCCCACGAATCGCCTCCTGCTTCTCCGGCGTTAGGCTGTCGTAGCCCGGGTCAATTTTGCGAGCATTATCCTCAACGGAGATATCAGGATTGGCTTCCTTATTGCCCAAAATCCATGACTCCCGCTCGGTAATGCACTGGTCGCGGAACTCGGTGGTGGCCACTTCGTAGCCCCAGTCCCGGAATGCCCCCTCGGTGTACTTCATAATGTTGCCCTTGTGCACCAGGGTCACCTGTTGCTTTTCCTTAGGCAGGGCGATCGCATTTAAAATCGCGCGACGCACCAGGCGCTGGGATCCGGTGACACTAACGGGCTTAATGCCAATGCCCGAATCCAGGCGAATTTGCTTGCCTTTGTGCTCGGGGGTATTGGGAATAAGCTCCTCATTTAGCAAGGTGATGAGCTTATTACCGGTGGCGTCCCCTTCCCGCCACTCAATGCCCAGATAAATATCCTCGGTGTTTTCCCGGTACACAATTACGTCCAGCTTTTCGGGATTTTTGTGGGGGGAGGGCACGCCGCTGTAGTACTTGCAGGGACGAACACAGGCGTAAAGGTCAAAAATTTGTCGCAGGGCCACATTCAAAGACCGAATGCCTCCGCCCACGGGGGTGGTGAGGGGACCTTTGATGGCGATGCCATATTCGCGAATGGCCGCCAGGGTGTCTTCAGGCAGATATTGGAAGGTGCCGTAGCGATCGCATGCTTCATCGCCAGCGAAAATCTTAAACCAGGAAATCTTACGGGCATCCCCGTAGGCCGTTTCCACCGCCGCATCAAGAACGCGCTGGGCAGCAGGCCAAATATCTACCCCGGTTCCGTCGCCACGGATAAACGGCACGATGGGATGATCGGGAACCACCGGCTGACCGTTCGCAAAGGTGATCTTTTCGCCGACGGTGGGGGGCGTAATTTTCTCGTATGCCATAAGTTTCGTAGCTTTTCCTGTACGGTGCCCTAACACGATGTGCCGGTCCGGCGACTTGCCCTTGAAGGGTGGGGCGCTTCGCCATGACCGCATATAACCGTGATAATCCTACACCCTAAGGCACTGGGCAACGGCGTTAAATCAATCTATTTCGATGGATTACGAATAATTCCTACAGCACCTTACCGTCGCTAATAAGCCATTGCCCATCCACAAACACCAGGTTATAGCGCACCCGCAGTTGGTCATCGTAGGAACCAGAGTTGCTGAGGCGATCGCCCTGGTATAGCTTTGCCACCTCTCGCACTTGGGCAATGACGGTGCCCCGCTCTGGATTATCCGTATTTACGGTAATGTCCGAAATTTCCACAGCGTGCTCATAGGTCCAATGTTCGCCGGATGCCTTCGTTGCCCGCACCCGACCGCGCCATTTTCTCAACATGGGGTCCACTAGCACCGCCTCTAGGGCCGCTGCATCATACTCTTGACCCATGGCGCGAGCCTTTGCGGACAGCCAGTTCTCCACGGCGGCTTTGGCGATCGCCGGATCCAAATCCCCTTCCACTGCCGGGTTAGATACGGCGCCTTCCGGACCGGTGGCCGTATCGGGGGCAGGAATTTCCGTGGACGGGCGGTCCAAATACACCGTGGGTTGGTTGGGTTCCAGGGTGGGTCCCGTATCCCCTTGGAATAGGCGGGCGATCGCTCCGTAAGCCTGCACAATTAGGAAGCCAAACAGCACCACCGCAAGCAAACTGCCGCCCACTAAAATAGCCAAGCTGCCCTGGGACGATTCTCCACTGTCCCGTCTGCGCCGCTCGCGCGGGGGCGTGTCGCCCACACCGTCAAAGGAACTGTCGTCGAGGGGGGGCGCAGAGCCAGAGCCGCGACCTAGGCGATCCAATGCTGGGTTCGTCGAGGGTACATCGGAGGACATATCGCCCACAGAGGCTCCAGGCGTTGAAATCCCTGGCGTCGGGATTCCCCTTGCCGATGACGCCGCCGTGCCCTGGTTTGAATCGGCACCCACCGTGGGGGAGGTTAGGGGGCGAAGGGAGGACGGGGCGCCCGTAAAGGCGGTTGTGTTGGGCAAAGTGGCGGTGCCGGCGGCAAAGTTGGTGCCGTTGGGAACTGAAACTTGAGGCGATGAGGCGGGGGTGTTAGTGACTGGGCGCTCTCCCAGTGGTCCCAGCAAAATAGGTTGGAAAGGGGCGGAACCGCTGTCGCCACTGGTGTTGCCGTTGCTGTCGTCGTCGGCAGTATGGGAGGCGATCGCCTCTGGTGGCGTATCCGATGCTTTGGCTTTTGCAAAGGGGGTTGTCGGCACCGAGTTGGGACCACCGAGCTTGGGTGGCACGATGGGAGGATGGCTGGGGGGCGTTAGGGATCGCTCTCCACTGCGACCCACCGCCGCCAGACTTGCTGGATTGGGGTCGGGCACCGTAGTACTCCAGGTGTTATCGCCGGTAACCTCAGCCTCGTCGGGCATGGATTCCAAATAAGCCTGTACGCCAGGGTCGGAGAAATAGCGCGTTAGGGACACTTCCAGGGTGTTTAAATCGCGGAAGTGGGGCAGCACCTCCGACGCCAGCCACTGCTCACAATAAGCACATAGCCCGGGAAGCAGGTCTGGAGAATTGCCCGATCGCGATCGGATCGCATCCAAAGGCTCCGCTTCTTGGCTTTTTGCCAGGTACTGACAGGCTTCGTCTGGCTGACCCAACAGCAGGGCGCAGATTGCCTGCTCCAAAAACACATCCTGTCTCTGTCCCAGTCGCCGCAATAGCAAGCTAGACCGCTGCACAAACGCCGGCTGTCGCTGACTAAATCCCTGGGCAATCAGAGCATAGGATGCCAAATAAGTGGCCACCGCCGACGGACGACGGGCCTCAGCCTCAAATAGGGCGAGCTGTTCCTGGGCGCTGAGATAACCTCGAATTTGCTGAATAAACCGTAAAAATTCTTCGACCCCTAGCCCAGAGCGATCATCGCCGTTGCCGTCAATGCCCCCGCGCTCCTTCAACATACTGCGTAGTAGCTGTAAACCCTGGCGGTGGGCGACCCCATTGGCATCGGGGCTCGCCAATAGTTCCAAAACCCGATAGGGACGCAGGCGATATAAATCCCCCTGGATCTCCCCCCGCAGCCCGGCAAATAACCCATGGTGCAGCAGCAGCTCCTGGGCAATTTTCAACGACGAAGCCGCCTGCTCCGATTGATTCCCCTGCCACTGTTCCCGTCCCAGTTCCAAGTAGGACAGCACCACCGTAAGCAGCAAATCTGCCAGGGCTAAATTGGGCTCCCCAAAGCGACCCGCTTCAACGTCCTGGGGTTGGCTGAGATACGGGTAGCCCAGCTTAATGGCGAGCTCGTATTCCCCTAACTCGTGCAGCAGGGCGATCGCCCCGGTAAATTGGCGATCATCAATATCTAAATTGGGTGTCTTAACCCCAGCCCCATCGGGAGTGGTCAGTTGGGGACCCTCGGCGTAGCTTTTCGCGAGGAATTGAGCATCGTAGGTTTGGCGATCGCTGGCAACGGTTAACGTTTTGTAAGCTTCATCGAGAAGCTGCCGCCGCAGGGTCAGCGCCGTTTGGGAATAGTCCGGATGGGGAACGTGGGCCAGGCGCTGTTGATAGGCCTGACCGAGTTGAGAAGAATCAGCTTGGATGGGCACGCCCAAAATGCGGTAGTAATCAAGCGGAATCAACACAACTGGGGCCTCGCTTCTAAAGGGATGAATTAAAAGGGCAGGTGGTGCTATTGCCCGAAACTGGTTTCAAGCGCGCCTTCTGGAGCCATCAACACTAAACTGAGTCGAATAGAAGTATTTAAACGAAAAGATTAAAAGCTAAACATATTTCAGCAAGAAACTGAAATACCTTGTTGCAATATCTTGCTGCAATATCTTGTTGCTCAACCCCTTTGTCTTTGAGCTAGATTCTAGCCTCTCCCCAGCGGCTCTGTCCGGTGATATGTCTGACGGTATACCGCGTCGGTTGAAAATTTATATTGCGACCTATCTGCTGCCTAAGTCTTAAAGACGTCAGTTCGATGGCACAAAATCTGCTTAAATCTGCATCTCCCTTATTACGCTAGTCTTGCAAGGGTTTTGGAGGTGACGACAGGCGATGGGCGGCAGCGGAGGATGGGGAGAGATGGCAATTTTTTGGGGGGCAGGGGGATGGCGTCTTTGGAAATGATCGCCTACCAGGGGCTGCCCACCAAGGTGAAGCCGGACCAAAAGTACGGGTGGGCAAAGTCGGTGGCGCTGGAATCGGTTAGTTGCTCTGCGATATTAAAGTCTCCTTGGCTGGTGCCAGCTAAGGAGCCCTTGACCGCTGTGACTTCGTTGCGCAACAGGGCGAGCTGGGCTTGGCGAAGGGCTTCGGCTTTTGTGGGAATATCGCCGAGGTGCTCGTAAAATTCCGACATCAAGGTCAGGGTACCGGCGTCGCTCACCTGCCAGAGGCTCGCCACAACACTTTTTGCGCCTGATTGTACTGATAGTCCCGCGAATCCTAGCTCCGCTGAGGGGTTGCCAAAGGCAGTTTGACAGGCGCTTAGGACCAGTAGCTCTAGGGGAGGGCTATGGAAGTTGAGGGAGGCGATCGCATCCAATCCCAGCTGCTCGTCACCCCAAAGCTGCACAAAGGAATTACTGGGGTCGCCGTCGCGAAACACCGCATGGGTCGCAAGATGGACGATCGCAAAGTCTTCTTGGTGGCGAATATTTTGCATCGCAGCCAAGGTAAATTCATCTTCAGTCAAGTTAATTGTGGACCAGTTTTTCTGGATTTCTGCTATCTCCACGGGTACCGACGGCAGGTCGCTCAGGGTATTAAATTCCGACGCTCCGGCGACGAGGACTCTGGAATTTTTCAAGGGTTTGTATTCGGTGTCCAGGAGTCCAAAGCTAGGGATGATCGCGACGGCATAGTTTTCGATCAAATAGTGCTGACCATCGTGGAGGGCGGCAATGGGAAGCGATCGCAATCCCGAATCTAAAGAAAACATCAGCAGTTCAACCTGGTTGCGATCAAGCGCGTTGCGGAAAGGCTCCAACAGCCAGCTGTAAACCTTTTGCCCCGGTTCTTGATAGATTTGGGGAGGGAACTGCAACAAAGGATTGGTGATATTTTGACGCAGCTGTTCCTTCGCTTTAATTAGGGATGATGCGGCATCTTTGAACGTATGACGCCGGGGCAAACCGCTGGGAAGAACAAGGGTTAGCTCCAGATCATTTCCGTTGATAAACGCGTAAATAACCGCTGCTTTTTTGCCGGGACGTTGGGCGATCGCCTGCAAAATCGTTTGAATCGACTCTACCGACGACTCCACCACCGGAGCTTGATAGCTCACCCCCCAATGACTGCCATACTCCGCCGCCCGCAGCCGTTCCAGATTGCCCACCATCTCTGATGCCGTTAGGGTATCCAAAGAGTCGCTTAGCTCCTGTCGGGTGGGAGTGGTATTGACGTTGGCGGTGTTCAATATCTGATCATCCTGTTCCAACATCAAGGACGAAACATCTATTTGCCTCTGATTATTACCCGTGGTAAAGGCGTTAACAGAGTCAAACGCATCTCCTAAAATTGCGTCCGCAGCGTTTAAGCTTTCCACCGCACTTGCCGAAACCATTACCGCATTGGTCCCTAACAATGTGGTGTCAAAACTTTGCAGCGCGGCTGACACCGCCGCCGGATCTTTAAGATCCACACTCTCGGTCAACGTGACGAAGATGGGGCTAAGCTCATCGGAAGAATGGACAATATCGTAAACTGCCGCTAACCTCGCCAGCCCAGTGCCCACGCTTGCCCCCAGGGTTGTATCAGGCGACGCCAACACTCCAGGCTGACCATTGGGAGCGTAAAGGTTGATCGCCCCATTCCCATCATTGCCCCCGATTATCGTAATGCCGCCATTACCGGCGATCGCTCCCCCGTGGGCCGTCACCTGTCCTAGAAAGCGACTTTCCCGCGCCGCCGTTGCCATCACAATGCCGCCGTTTCCATTTTCAATCGCGCTGGCGTTAATAGTCGAAGCCTGGTCTACAAATAGCCGATCTGTTTCCACGCTGCCCCCTAGACGCCGAATGTCACTGCCCACGGAAACCACCCCCGCGCTAAGCGGCGCCCGTGCGTCAATAGTTGCCTCCGTCAAGTAAACATCCCGTCCCGTAATCACAACCGTTCCAAAATGGGGATTGCCGTTGTTGTGTCCCCTAACGTCAACGGTGCCGGTAAAAATTGTTGAGCCTTGGGGAGTATCGATAACTGTCCCAGCGATCGCCGGTGAATTCGTGGATAAGTTAAAATCCGCCCCCTGCAAAATCACTTGCCCTTCTGCCGTTACAGCCACGTCTCCCGCCGGTCGTAGTCCTTCCGCCCCCGTCAGCAACGTGGGTAAATCCAAGGGGGTGATCGGAATAGGTTCTGATTGTGGGCCAATATTCCAAGCCCTGATATCCACCGGATCTAGACTCGGTCCCAGGCTGACATGGTGATACCCGTCCACAGACGCTAATGCAACTTTTCCAAAGGGAATTTTGACCAATCCAGCCTGTAAAATACTGCCGCCCACTAGCCATAGGCTTTCAAAGTTGCTTGTGGCTAGGGATCCGAAATTAACAATGCCACCAGGATTTTCCACCTCGAAGCGCAGTACGGAAGGATACCCCGTAGGTCTGTGGTCCGCCAATGGACTAAACACATCAAACCATCGGATATTGCCCTGAATATCTTCCAAGCCAATGCCGGTCGCCGTACTGCCCACAAAAGATCGAGGCACATCTAACGCCGCATTGGGACCAAAGACAATACCCGCTGGGTTAAGAAGATAAACCCCTGATGGATCCCCCACAAGCTGGATTAGTCCGTCGATATGAGATGGGTTTCCGCCCACAACGCGACCTAAAATCGCGTTCGTTTCCACCTCGTTAACAAAACGCGCCGTCTCGCCCGCGTTTAAATTGAATTCGTCGAAGCTGTGAAAAAGAATGCGTCCATTTTGGGACCGCTGACCTCCGTTAATGGTAAAGACGCCCCCTTGCTGCTGAACTTGGGTGGATATTTCGTCGGAGGCAGGAATAATGCCCTGGGCGATCGCCTTGAATGGCAAATAAAGGTCACCGGTGGCGATCGCTCCAGCGAGGGCGATCATCATCGCCGCAGGGTAGCGTTTAGTGAAACCACAAAGGGAGGGCATAGTCGCAAACAATGATTTGGGACAGGTTTTAGAAGGGCGTTTCGCTATGTTTTAGGCTGTTTTTGAGGATATTTTTTAATGGACCGTATTTTTTGTCTGGTTATAAATAGGTCTTGAAACAGACCTTAAAATGCACCCTGAAATATGCTTTGAAATTATTTCAGGCGGTTATTGTAAGTCCGAAACCAAGAGCATTTTTGGGGTGATCGCAACCACAATATCCAATAGCTTGTATGGGTTAATCGCCTGGATCTTTATCTGAACTCATTCGTGACAGATTTAAATTTCTCTGCTTTGGGCTTTGATTTCTACCATTAATTTTCACCATTAACAAAGAACGCATCAAAAACAGTCAACCAGATTAAACTAAGTCTGTTTGGATCTTATAGAAAATGAACAAATAAATAATAGAGAAACCTGCAGCGGAGTCACGTTAGAGTTCGCTGTCAAGGATATTGTCAATTAGTCAATCCATCAATTAAATGCAGAAACTAAACGCGAAAACCTAATGCAGTGGGGAATACCACGCCTGATGGAAATAAGCCAGAACCTGCAAACGCTTTCTACCAAACTTCGGGATTTCACTGGTATGGTCCGTCAACACAGCATAAAAAGTCGTTAGCACCGCAGCACTATTTCTTTGTATTGCGACTGTATCATTTTTGATGAGTTAATCGTAATAAAGCCTGAAACTTCGTTTTGTCGATAAGTTGTCCATCTTGAAATTCATTTGTTTTTATTCACAGAAATGGTTTGAAAATAAGTCTAGGTACCTCAATTCGAATTTCGTAAACTATTGTTTCCGGGTTCGTTGACTCTATATTTTGTTTTTGGTTCCAAACAGCATGTTTTGCATAAGTCTTGACCCTTTTATTTCTGCCTAAACCTGTAAGCAAAATAATTCTTTTTGAATCGTTGGCGATCAATCAAATACCAGTAATTTTACGAGCACAGCGCTTTGCTCAAGCCTTTGTTGTCAGTTTGTCGGTTATCAACAATTTGAGTCTATTTGGGGCTGTTCGCGGTAGTTACGAGCCAATTCAATAAATGCATGGAGATAGTCGACTTCAAGCTCGGTGCGACGGACGCCCAAAAAGATCTGCTTTTGAACACCTTTGGCACCTAGTCGTACTGCACGCACGGGATATTTTTCGGAAAATTCCTCAACCAGCCACCGTGGTAAAGCCGCCACGCCGCGTCCGCAGGCAACCATTTGAAGCATCATGTCCGTACTCTCGACCTCCTTTTGTTTTCTGACCGTTCTGCCCGCCGGGGTCAGGAAACAGGTATAAATATCCAGGCGATCGCGAGGAACCGGATAGGTGAAAAGCACCGCTTCACCAAGCTGCCGGGGGATAACGTAATCCTTCTCCTTGAGGGGATGGTCTGAAGAAACAACCAAAACCTGCTCGTAGTCAAAGACCGGCTCAAAATGCAGTGACTTTTTTTGCAGCGGGTCGGGCGTTACCAGCAAGTCAATTTCACGATCAAAAAGTGCTCCGATTCCGCCGAATTGAAACTTCTGTTTGACCTCAAAATCCACTGACGGCCAAGCCCGTAGATAGGGGGCAATGATTTTTTGTAGCCACTGATAACAAGGGTGGCATTCCATACCAACCCGCAAGGTACCTCGCTCACCGCGGGCGAATTGCCCTAATCGTTCCTCTGCGTGGATGAACTGGGGAATCAGGCGATTAGCTGTGGCTAGTAAGTGGGATCCCGCTGGCGTAAGACGCAGGCTACGTCCCTCCCGATACCAAAGCTTTGTCCCCATCCGATCCTCCAGCTTGCGCATGCTGTGACTCAACGCCGATTGGGTGAGGTGTAGTGTCTCGGCAGCGGCTGTCATCGTCCCGTGCAGTTCTACCGCGCGGACAATCTCAAGGTGGCTGCGTTCGAGAAATGTCATCGGCTATTCATGAATTTCACTCATTGTCTCATGAAAAATAACCATTTTTCTTCATCGTTCAACGCTGATAGCATCGTTTCCATGCCAACGGGCAGCAAAGAAGACATTGAACAAAGCTCGCTGAAATTCCTTCATGCCAGAGCTCAGTTTTACGAGTAAAAGCCGCAACATGACTGTCAAAACACATTCCCTGGGATACCCCCGCATCGGAGCCAAACGCGAATTAAAAAAGGTGACGGAAGCCTACTGGAAAGGTGATCTCTCCATTGCCGATCTGCTCGCCATAGGCAAAAGCTTGCGCGAAGCTAACTGGAATAGGCAGCAGGCTGCTGGCATTGATCTAATCCCAGTGAATGACTTCTCTTTTTACGACCAAGTGCTCGATATGAGTTGTCTGCTGGGGAATGTGCCGTCACGTTTCCAGTGGCAAGGTGCCCAGACGGATGTCAACACCGTTTTCACCATCGCCCGTGGAACAGAGGGCGGCGCTTCCTTGGTGGAGGATGGGAAGGACTGCCAAACAAATAAGGTTTCCACGTTCGCTAGCGAGATGACCAAGTGGTTTGATACGAATTACCACTTCATCGTGCCGGAGTTTCGGGCGGACACAGTGTTTTCCCTGAGTAGTACTAAGGTCTTCGACGAGTTCGCGGAGGCTAAAGCGTTGGGGATTAATGGGAAGCCGGTACTTGTTGGCCCTGTGACTTATCTTTCTCTGGGAAAGGTGCAGGATTCCGGCAACCCGGATTTTGATCCGTTGACTCTCCTTGATCGCCTTATTCCTATCTATGAAGAGATTCTCGATAAGCTGTCAGCCACCGGGGCGGAATGGATACAGTTTGATGAGCCGATTATTTCCACCGACCTGAGCGATCGCCAGCGTGATGCTTTGACGGTCGCCTATGATCACCTCTCCAAAGCCAAAGGCTCAGCGAAGTTGCTTGTCACCACCTACTTCGGTGGCGTGAGAGATAATCTTGACGACTATCTTGCGTTGCCCGTTGACGCCTTGCACTTTGACTTTGTGCGGGGTGTGGAAGATATCGACACTGTTTTGGCCGCTTTCCCCGCGAACAAAATTCTCTCTGCCGGCATCGTTGAAGGGCGCAATATATGGAAGAACGATTACGACACCTCGCTAGAGGTTTTGCGGAAGCTCAAGGATGCGGTTGGCGCGGATCGGCTTTGGGTGGCACCGAGCTGCTCGCTGTTGCACTCGCCAGTGACGTTGCAAAACGAACGGAAACTGGATGATGAGCTGAAAAGCTGGTTGGCTTTTGCTGACGAAAAGCTCGTGGAAGTCAGTGAACTCCGGCAGCTTCTTGATGAGGTGAGTAGTGTGGAGATCCTTGAAACTAACCGTGCCGCTGTGGCGTCTCGCAGGTCCAGCGATCGCATCCATAATAACGCCGTGAAAAAGCGCCTTGCGGTGGTGGAACCCAAAGATTTTGATCGCGCGTCGCCTTTTCGCGATCGCCAACCCAAGCAGCGGGCAAAACTACGTTTGCCGGAATTCCCAACCACAACTATCGGCTCGTTTCCACAGACCCAGGAAGTACGCCAGACCCGTGCCCAGTGGAAAAAAGGGCAACTGAGCGACGCGGCCTATGACCAGTTCATCAAGGAAGAAATTGCTAAATGCGTTGCTTTCCAGGATGCGATCGGCGTTGACATGCCCGTTCATGGCGAGTTTGAGCGCAATGACATGGTGGAGTATTTTGGCGAAAATCTGGAAGGTTTTGCTTTTACCAGCACTGGCTGGGTGCAGAGCTTTGGCACTCGCTACGTGAAGCCGCCGATTATCTTTGGCGATGTCAGCCGCCCCAACCCGATGACGGTCTACTGGTCTGACTACGCTCAGTCGCTGACGAATCGCCCGATGAAAGGGATGCTCACCGGACCGGTCACGATCCTCCAGTGGAGTTTCGTTCGCGACGACCAGCCCCGCTCAGTCACCACCCATCAGATTGCCCTAGCCATTCGCGATGAAGTGGTGGACCTTGAAACCACTGGAATCGCCGCCATCCAGATTGATGAACCGGCGTTTCGTGAAGGTCTGCCCCTGCGCCGGAGCGAGTGGGATGACTATCTCCACTGGGCGGTAAAGGCGTTTCACCTCAGTGCCTGTGGCGTGAAGGATGACACCCAGATCCATACCCATATGTGCTACTCCGAGTTCAACGACATTATCGATGCGATCGCCGCCATGGATGCCGACGTCATCACCATTGAGACCTCGCGCTCAAATATGGAACTGCTCGACGCCTTTGTGGACTTCAAGTATCCCAATGAGATTGGTCCTGGGGTCTATGACATCCACTCGCCACGGGTGCCCCCCACCGACGAGATGAGCAACCTGATGTCAAAAGCAGAAGCCGTACTCCCGCGTCAGAATCTCTGGATCAACCCAGATTGTGGTCTCAAGACTCGCCAATGGTCAGAAGTGAAGCCTTCGCTCATCAACATGGTTGAGACGGCCTCAAGACTTCGCGCCACGGTCTGCAACTAGTTGTGGAACCGACTGTTTAAACTGGGGTGATTGAGCGCTATTGCCGACAGCCGATAACTTCCAGGGCATGGGTGTAGAAGTTCTCGGCTGTATCATTGGCCCCTAGCGAGAACAGACTGATCAACAACAGTCGGGCGAAGAGCAATGAATTCATCAACCACGCTAAAACATCCCTGGCAGTGGGGGAGCCGATCGCTGTATTACAGTCGGCTGTGGTACTGCGGTTTGCTGGCGGCAGGGACCGTTAGCAACGTTCTCTATTTCTGCACCGTGCCATTGGTGGGCATTGGCGTATTGGCGGGAACCACCCTGCCCCGGCGACGGGCCTTGATAGTGTTGCTGACAATGTGGTTTGTAAATCAGCTCCTAGGATTTACCGTGCGGGGCTATCCTTACACGGTCAGCACCTTTGCTTGGGGCGGGGTCATGTTGCTGGGGGCAACCTTAGCAGTGCTCCTATCATCGATGCGATCGACGTTCTCCCACAATCAGACCCGACATGGACTGTGGTTGACCCTGTCCCTACTGCTTGGATTTGTCTTGTATGAGTTGGTGATTTGGCTCGGTGGCTGGGTTTTAGGCGGGGTCCACGGGTTTACGCCGGCGATACTGGCAGGGATCTTGTTGGGGAATGCCCTTTGGGGCGGCGGACTCGCTGTGGTTCACGGGGCGTTGGTGCAACGGTGGATGCCGTTGAAGGATGCCCCTTCAAACTGAGTTCTTGGTCTACATCAACCGTTTACGACACTTGCTGCCCGCTTACAAATTGGGGGTTGCGAAAGCGTTGCCCGTTTGGTGGCGATCGCCCCTTTCCCCCATACAAGGTCTAGAATTGACCACAAGTCTTTTCTGGTAAAACCGACCGGCAACCATGTCCTATCCATCCAAACTATCTGCTGAGCCCCGCGTAACCACTTTCGATGAGTTTGCGCAGTTGGCAGATTATTCGCTGATGGACACTTTAAATGCCGACCCTAAGGGCACCGAAGATGGTGATGATCACCGTGCCCGCCAGGTTTTTTCCGGGCATTTTGTACCGGTGACGCCCACGCCCCTTGCGGAACCAGAATATGTGGCCCACAGCAGCACCTTTTTTCAGGACCTTGGGCTGAGCGATAAACTAGCGTTTGATGAAAAATTCCGCCAGGTCTTTTCCGGTGATATCTCCGCTGCTCACGAGCCGATGCGTCCCTTTGGCTGGGCAACGGGCTATGCCCTGTCGATTTATGGCACCGAATACACCCAGCAATGCCCATTCGGTACCGGCAATGGCTATGGCGACGGGCGGGCGGTATCCATATTTGAAGGGATTTTCAATGGCAAGCGCTGGGAAATGCAGCTGAAAGGAGGTGGTCCAACGCCTTATTGTCGTGGTGCCGACGGGCGCGCAGTGCTGCGTTCCAGTGTGCGTGAGTTTCTGGCGCAAGATTACATGCACGCCCTCGGCGTTCCCACATCGCGCTCTTTGACGCTGTATGTGTCTAAATCTGACACCGTTGCCCGCCCTTGGTACTCTCAGGACTCCCACTCCTTTGACCCTGATATTTTGGTGGACAATCCCATCGCTATTTCCACTCGCGTTGCACCCTCCTTTTTGCGCGTTGGTCAGCTCGAATTATTTGCCCGCCGGACGCGCAATGACGCTCATCCAAAAGCTTTAGAAGAGTTGAGGATGATTGTGTCCCACTTAATTGAGCGGGAATACAAAGGCGATATCAATCAAGACCTTGCTTTCTCAGAACAATTGGTTGAGTTGGCTAAGCTATTTCGCCAGCGCCTTACAACCCTGGTGGCAAGCTGGCTACGGGTTGGTTACTGCCAGGGCAATTTCAACAGTGACAATTGTGCTGCCGGTGGCTTTACCCTCGATTATGGTCCCTTTGGATTTTGTGAAAGTTTTGACCCTTGGTTTCAACCTTGGACTGGCGGCGGCAAGCACTTTTCATTTTTTAATCAGCCGGCGGCCGCAGAAGCGAATTTCCATATGTTTTGGAAAGCTGTGAGACCGCTACTTGCAGAAGACTCTGAAGCCTTAGAACAGTTTGACCAAGTGCGCCATAGCTTTGCAGAAGCGATGGAACAACAACTTCAAAACATGTGGGCGGACAAACTGGGTTTGACTGAATACAACCCAGAGCTTTTCAAGACGCTGATGGCGTTGATAACTGAATCAGAGGTGGATTACACCATTTTCTTCCGCGAGTTATCCCACATACCCGACGATATTTCACCATTGAAGAAGAGCTTCTACGTTAAAACGTCACAGCAGCTCGACGAGCAATGGCAATCTTGGCTGGAAAGCTGGCGCGACCTTGTGGCTGACGGCGGCGGTTTGACTGAGACATCAACCAAGATGAAACGGACCAACCCAAAATACACATGGCGAGAGTGGCTGATTGTCCCTGCCTACCAACAGGCGATGCACGGTGACTACGCCTTAATTAAAGAGTTGCAAGCGGTGCTGAGCGATCCATACGACGAGCAATCCCAAGATATAGAAGATAAATACTATCGTCTAAAACCTAAGGCATTCTTCAATGCTGGTGGTGTGTCGCACTATAGCTGTTCATCTTGATTTTAAGTAAAGCTGAAATATGCCTGTAGGTTCGCGGGTCGCAACGTCTGCAGGCATAGCGTCTGCAAGCGTATCGACTTGGCTTTGTCGGCTTCGCTATTGAAGTGGGGCGTTAAGGGGAGTAGGCATAATCTGCGATCGCCACCTCCCCTGTTCGTTCAATCGGCATAGGTATCCAACGTCATCTGTCCGCTGGCATGGCTCGAATAAATCTGGGCTTGCCTAACGTTGTCCTCGGTGACAGCTTCGATTTAATTGCCCCAATATTACTGGTCGGCAAATTTCGTTTGGTCAGCCAACGGCGATCGCTTGCTCCGTGCCCAAAGGTTGCTCAACAAGCCATCAGACGGACTGAATATAAATGCTATGCAGAAAAAGCAGAATGAAACAAGGACAATCGCCGCTCCAGAAGGTGAGTCCAAGTAGTAACTCAGATACATACCAATCACGCTGGAAAGAGCACCGATAATCGAACCTACCCACATCATTTGATGAAGCTCTTTAACCAGTAAATAGGCTGTTGCAGCAGGTGCCACCAGCAAGGCGACCACCAGAAGCGCCCCAATGGTGGGCAAACAAACGACAATCGTCACGGTCATCGCAACAATGAGGGCGGCATTGTACCAACGCACAGGTAAACCACTGGCCTGTGCCCCTTTCGGATCAAAGGTGTAAAACAAAAGCTCTTTATAAAACAGGCGTGTCAGGATAATGCCAACGACCGTGACGACAAGGGTCCACCACACTTCTTCCATGGTTACCCCTAGAATGTCGCCAAACAGGATATGAACTAAGTCAAGACGATTTGCCCCCGGCAGAACACTGACTAACGTGACTCCCATCGCAACAAATGAAGTCAAGATTAGGGCCATCGCAGTGTCAGTTTTCACGCGGGACTTCGATTCAATTAAATAGAGCACTAATGCACTAAGCACTCCCGACACCAAAGCCCCAAAGGATAGAGCTAATCCAAGCACGTAAGCAACGGGTAACCCCGCCATCACCGAGTGAGAAATGGCATGGGACAACATCCCCATCCGCTGCACAATCATGTAGCTCCCCACAACGGCGCACAGAACACCAAGGAAAACCCCTAGCATGAGGGCTCGTTGCATAAAGGACAACGACAACGGCCCCAGAATTAGATCCAGCATGAAATACTTTTGTCTCCTTTTAAAATTAATTGAAGTCCAAGGTGATGGCTTTTAAGCAAAGACGCGGGCAAGCCCTCGACCATAAGCCCGCGCTAGGTTTTCAGAGGTGATGACTTCCTGACGGGGTCCTTGGGCAATCAAGCGTTTATTCAGAAGGAGTAGCTGATCATAAATCGCCAGAGAATCCCCCAAATCGTGGTTAATAACCAGCACTGTTTTGCCTTCAGTGCGTAGATCTCGAAAGATGTCGTAAATAATGTCCTCGGTTTTGCGATCAACCCCTGTAAAAGGCTCATCGAATACCAGTAGCTCGGCTTTTTTTGCCAGCGCCCGTGCCAAAAAAACGCGCTGCTGTTGTCCGCCCGACAACTCACCAATGGGGCGATCGCGCAAGTCATACAGATTTACCCGCTCAAGGGCCTCACTGGCTAAGTGTCGAGCTTTTCGACTAACCCCACGGAAAAGACCAGTTTGGACCGTCTGAGCCATCAGCACCACATTCCACACCGTCACCGGGTAATCCCAGTCAATAAGAGTGCGCTGGGGGACATAGCTCGTTTTGAGTAGCTGATCCTTCAGCGGCCTGTCCTTAAACTGAACTTTCCCTTGCGTTATCGGGATTAAATTCAGCATGGCTTCAACTAAAGTACTTTTGCCTGCGCCATTAGGACCGATAATGCCCACCAATTGTCCTAAGGGTATAAAAAGACTGACCTCTTCGAGTGCGCGGTTCCCTCGATAATCGACCGACAAATTCCGAACTTCTAGCATCGATATCAACCTATGACAAAGGCAAGAAGCAATTGTAAATTAGCCTCACAAAAGCAGCAAGCCTGACGGAAAGAACACTGACCGCAGAATTCTATGAATAGACAGCAATCTCTTATGAAATAATCAATGGGAGCAGTTAAAGCGCAGCAGTTGTAAAGGCCAATAAAACGATGACGCCCTTCTATCTGACTGTTTAGGCGGTTTATTTTTACCCTTATCGGGTGTACGAGAAATTGAAAAACGTGTTATACCTAAACGCTAATCATTTTCATTAGTCTTTGGAAATAGAATGGTTCTTTGTTTCCAGCACTTTTGGTAATTCTTTAATCGTCGAAACAAGTAGGAAGAAAGGAAAATGCAACGCAACTTTTTAAAGAAGCAAGGGATCTTTGGGGTCGCGACCGCACTTGTAATTGCTATTGCAGGTTGCACCGGTTCGGCTCCCAGCGATTCAGAGACTACAACCGAATCCGAAGGCGCTGCGGGTGATGTGGCAGACGACGATTCCAAGATCGATGTGGTGGCGTCCTACAGCGTGATTTGCGATTTGACCTCTCAAATTGCGGCGGATGCGGTGGACTTGAAATGCCTGATTCCCCCGGATCAAGATCCTCACACTTATTCGGCCAAGCCCTCTGATCGGGAAGCAGTGGATACGGCTGACGTGGTCTTTTACGCAGGACTCAACTTTGAGCCTTCGATCATTGATATGGCTACTGCCTCTGACTCCGAGGCGCCTAAAATCGCCTTGCATGATGAGTCGGTGCAAGAACTGATCGAGGCGGAAGAAGATGGAGAGTTAGAACCCGATCCCCACGTCTGGCATGACGTTGAGAACGGTCTGGCAATGGTTGAGTTGATTCGGGATAACCTTATCGCCGTCGATCCCGACAACACCGACATGTACACCGAAAATGCTGAAACGCTGATGGCTAAGTTGAAGGCTCTGGATGCCTGGATTCCAGAGCAAATTGCCACCATTCCGGAGGGGCAGCGCCGCTTGATCACGACCCATGATGCCATGTCCTACTATGCTAAAGCCTACGGGTTGACGGTGGAGGGCACACTGTTGGGGATTTCGACGGAAGAGGAGCCCAGTGCCGCCACCGTTGAGGAGCTAGCCACATCCATTCGTGAAAAATCTATTCCCATCATCTTTGCTGAGTTGACCGCTGACGATCGCGTCCTAAAAACCGTCGCAGACGAAGCGGAGGTTGAAATCTCCGAGAAAGTCCTGCTGGCAGATGGTTTGGGCGCAGAGGGTACGCCTGGGGAGACTTATGCTGGGATGCTGGAATATAACACCTGCGCCATTGTGGAAGGTCTAGGCGGGGAATGTTCACCTGTTGAATAACGGAAAGAAAGCCTGCACATAGGCCGCTCGATCTGGTTCTGGTTGATGTCGTTCTGCAGCTAAGGGGCTGCCCCCTTAAAGGCACGGGCTATATCTGCCAGATAAATCCTCCTCAGCTACGGTTGGGGGGGATTTTTCATCACCAGGGGCTTCCCACGAGCGCAAAACCAGACCAGAAATAAGGATGGGTTAGGTCAATGTCAGGGGAGGGCGAGAGTAACACTTCCGACGCCAGCAGGGATTTATTGCTGGCGCGAGCCCCAGGGGCAGCGGCACTGGTTTGGCTGCGCAGTATTGCCAATTGGGCTTGGCGCAGAGCTTCTGCCTTGGTGGGGATGTCCCCTAGGCGCTTATAAAATTCTGCCATCAAGGTGGAAGTGCCGGCATCGCTTACCTGCCATAGGCTAGCCACAACGCTTTTGGCTCCCGATTGCACGGAAATCCCGGCAAAGCCTAGTTCTGCTGAGGGGGTGCCAAAGGCCGTTTGACAGGCGCTTAGTACCAGTAACTCCAGCGGGGGACTGTGGAAGTTGAGGGAGGCGATCGCATCTAGGGTCAGCCGCTCATTGCCCCACAACTGCACAAAGGAGTTGCTGGGGTCGCCGTCCCGAAATACCGCGTGGGTGGCTAGATGGGCGATCGCAAATTCTGATTCCCGCCGCGCCGCTTGCATCGCATCCAGGGTGAAATCCTCCTCCATTAATTTCACCGTTGGCCAGTTTTCTCCGATGGCGGCCGCTTCCACGGGCACCGACGGTAAATCCCCCAGGGCATCAAAGCGGGACGCCCCTGCCACCAGCACTTTCGCGTCGGCGAGGGGTTTGTATTGGGTTTCTAACAGTCCAAAGCTAGGGATGATGGCAACGGCGTAGTGTTCGATTAAATATTGCTCACCATCATGGAGGGCGGCTACCGGGAGCGATCGCAGTCCCGAATCTAGGGAAAACAGCAGTAGCTCAACCCCCTGCTGGTCCAGCTTTTGTCGAAATGGAGCCAGAAGCAACTGGTATAAATCCTGGGCTGGTTGTTGGTAAGCTTCTGGACTGTCCTGAAGGGGATTGGTCACATGCCAGCGCATTTCCCTGTGGGCCGCCAGCAGGGACGGAACGACCCCTTTGAACCGGTGGTGTTTCGATTCTCCGTTAGGTAGAACCAGCGTTAGCGCCAAATCGTCGTTGTGAATAAACGCGTAAACCACCGCCGCCGTTTTGCCTGGGTTGCGAGCAATGCCCTGGAGCACCGTTTGAATGGAGTCCACCGATGACTCGATCACCGGCGTCTGATAGCTAACTCCCCAGTGGTCGCTGTACTCCGCCGCCCGCAACTGCTCTAGACCGCCCACCAATTCTGCCGCCGTTAGGGTATCCAGGGAGTCGCCCAGCTCCTGGCGCACCTGTTCAGGGTTGCCATTGATGGTGGCTAATACCTGGGTTTGCTGGGACAGCATTAACGACGCAATGTCCGCCTCTCTCCGGTTATCCCCGACGGTAAAAGCGCTGACGGAGTTAAAGGCGTCCGCCAAAATAGCGTCAGCGGCGTTTAAGTTTTCCACCGCCATCGCCGAAACGGTCATAAAGTCTTGCCCCAGGGGGGTTGCATCTAAACTTTCCAGAACCGCCGCAATTTCTCCCGCATTTCTCGGATCAACGTCCTCGGTGATTTGATCAAAAATCGGCTCAAATTCTACAAAAGATAATATGGCGCTAATGGCTTGGGATAGCCCCGTTAACCCTGCACCGACGCTTTCTCCCAGGTCAGTGTCGGGCGAGGTCAGTATGCCGGGCTGACCATTGGTGGCGTTGAGACTGATGGCAGTCGGTTGTTTGTCGCCAGAAATAAGTGCAATGCCGCCATTGCCGGCGATCGCCCCTCCATCGGCCGTTAAATGTCCCAGAAAGCGGGCTTCCTCCGTTGCCGTTATGGTCACAATGCCGCCGTTCCCCAGCTCCAAGGCACTGGCATCAATCACCGACCCCTGATCCACAAAAATGCGCTCCGTCTCAACCCCGGAGCCTACATCGCGCACATCGCTGCCCAAAATAATAATCCCCGCGCTGGTGGGCGATCGCGCATCAATGGTAGCCCCCGTCAAATAAACCTCCTGTCCCGTAACCACCACGGCCCCAAAGTCGGATAGGTTTTGGCTAGATCCGCTCACGTCGATGATGCCGCTTAAAATCGTTGAACCCTGGGGAGAATCGACGACCGTTGTTGCTCCCCTCGCCGAACCACTGGCGGATTGGCCCAGGGTCGAATCTTGCAAAATTATTTGCCCTTGAGATGTTACCGACACCGCCGCCGCCGGGCGTATTCCCTCCGCCCCCGTTAGCAAGGTGGGTAAATCCAAGGGAGCAACGGGAAGGGGCATCGAAGGTGGGCTAGAGTCCTGAATTCTGATATCAAAAACACTGGCAGAACGCCCCAGCCTTAGGCGTTGGTAAGCCCTCACGGAAGCCAACACCACATCCCCCAACGGCGCTCTAATCACTCCCGCCTGCAAAACGCTGCCCCCCACCAGCCACAGCCGATCCGACTCGCCAATGTGCAACGTTCCAAAATTGGCGACGCTGCCTGGATTTTCCACCTCAAATCGCAATATTGATGGATAGCCCGAAAATTCATGGACCGCCGATGAACCAAATACGTCAAACCATCGGATGTTGCCCTGGAAATCTTCAAGACCCACACCGGTGGCCGTGCTGCCAATAAACGTTTTGGGTAGATCTAAAGAGGCATTGGGTCCAAAAATAATGCCTGCCAGATTCAATAGGTACAAATCCGCCGGATTCCCCACCATCTGGATTAATCCGTCGATATGGGATGGGTTGCCCCCGATAATGCGCCCCAAAACCACGTCCGTTTCCACTGCGTTAACAAACCGCGCCGTTTCTCTGGCGTTTAAATTGAATTCTCCAAAGCTGTGGAATAGGGTGAGCCCGTCTTGGGACCGTTGCCCTCCGGTGATGGTGAATACGTTATTTTGCTGGTCCACCTGGGTGGATATCTCGTCAGTGGCAGGGGTAATGCTGACCTGGGCACTGACCTGGGGGAGGGGATAAAGCCCGTTGGTGGCGATCGCGCCCAGCAGTGCGGCAGACAATGGGGATACTGCGCTTAAACAACGGCGATAGAGCATAACCATTCCAAACCTGTGCTGCGATCGCACAAAAAATAAACGCAATGTGGCAACTTCGGGAGAATTTAATTACTAAACGGACAAGTTCAATGGGGACAGCCACTTTAGACCAGCTAATTTTTCAGAGAGAAAGTAACTTAGAAAGATTAATTGGGAAAGCCTAAAATAAGGTTCAAAATTAAAATTTATAGATTGCAACTTGGAACCTTTCACGCATCTAAGTAACCGACCCAAATCTGGAAAATCTAAAGATCTACAGTTTGAAGTTCCTCATGAATTGGCGTTTCTAGGGGGCGTTTGCTCAGCAGTCACTTTTTAATCAGTGCCCAAACCAACCTTGAATTTCTATCTTGCTTATTGTTATTTTACCATTCCAAATGTGCACCGTAAGGCACCGTAAAAGTCGAACCGGCGAGAATAAAAATGGCAAATTTATGAGGCTTCTTGGGGCTGATTTTTGGGCTGATTTCCCGCTAGTTTCCAATTGGTTAATGACAGGTTTTAGGGGGGGCTAAGGGCTGCTCGCGAGGGTAAATCCAGACCAAAAGTAGAGGTGGATCAGGTCGAGATGGTGTTGCTTGGGACTAGGGGCGCTTCCGATGCGGCCAGGGAAGCTTGGGGGTGTGTTGATGTTCTGCCACTGGGCTGACCGCGCAACATTGTCAGTTGAGCCTCGCAAGGATTTATAAGTCAAAGGGAAAAATGAAGTGTGTGCTTCTGTGGAGTCACGGGACATTTACCCAAGAATATTGTTTTGTGACTTGCCCCAAGAGCTAATTAGCTTTCTTGTCACCAAGCCTGCCACAGAATCTCCCCTGGGATTTTCTGGCTGGTTTGTATCTTTGTTTGGCACTGGCACTGGCACTGGCATTGGCATTGGCACTGGCACTGGCACTGGGGCTGGGATGTGGATACTGTATGTTTTGTGCGCGATCGCTATGACGCTAACCGGTTGTGCTGGCTTCTGTCTGCCTACACTTCAGAGTTTGGAAGAGACCGCTGAAAAACATCGACGTCCCGCATCACATAAACTGATGCCAAATTGTTGAAGCTGATGCCAAATTGTTGAAGCATTGCCAAACATGAATCGTTTTAACGAAAACCTTAGGCTGCGTAGTGGCTTTGGTGCCGAGTTTTTTCAGGATGACTTGGAGGCTGTTCGCTCATTTATAGGGTTCGATTCAGAGGTTAGCAATGAAATCGTAAGGTTTTTCTCGGATGCTCAGGGTTTTAACGAAAGCTTTTCCTGGCAAACAGATTTAATTGGTGAGTTTAATACGGGCTCGATAGAACATCAACTACTAGTAGGATTTGAATTGTCGCGGATTGACTTTGGCTTTCCTGTCGCTGATTCTTTTCGCGATCTTGACAATAATCCGCTCGCCATTGATGTGGTCAATCCACAATACGGTATACCCATTCCCGGTGTTGAAGACTTTACTGGCTTCTTCACCAGTGACAACAGTCAAGAAACCCTGGGGCTGTACATACAAGATCAAATTACGCTGTTGCCCAATCTCAAGCTGCTAGTTGGGGAGCGATATGACTTTAATAGAAACGAAAATGATTCTGTTTTTACCAATGCTGATGGGGAGTCTTTTCCTAGCTCTGACGAGTTTGATAGTGAAGCTTTCTCCCCTCGCGTAGGTATCGTCTATCAACCCATAGAACCCATCTCTATTTACGCCAGCTATAGTCGGTCGTTTATTCCTAATAGTGTGACCACGGTTGATGGCGATATTATCGAACCGGAACGCGGAACCCAATACGAGGTTGGGGTTAGGGCAGAACTTGGCGATGTGGTTATTAATTTGGCCGCCTACGACATCACCAATACAAACCTCGTTCGCGCTGATCCTGATAATCCTAATTTTTCTATTCCCGTCGGCGAGGTTAGAAGTCGCGGCATTGAGTTGGATGTGGCGGGAGAAATATCGGATGGCTGGAATGTTATTGGCTCCTTGTTTTTTAATGATGCGTTTATTTCTGAGGGGGATGATAACAACCCAGAAGATGACGCTCTGCTCAATGCGCCAGGCAGTGGTGCAAGCTTATGGACCACCTACGAAATTCAATCAGGCAATTTACAGGGGTTGGGATTTGGCTTGGGTGTGTTTTACGTGGGCGATCGCGAAGCACAAATCCCCAATGATTTTGTTCTGCCCTCCTATGTGCGAGCCGACGCCAGTATTTTTTACAAGCGAAACAATTGGCAAGCCCAAATCAATTTTCAGAACCTGTTTGACACCAACTACTTAGAATCGTCCCAAAGTATTGTTGGCGTCTTTCCCGGTGCCCCATTTTCGGTTGTTGGTAGGGTTTCAGTGCGGTTTTAAGGAGGATAAGTGATATTTCGCTCAATGTTCCGAACACTTCGCAACTTTGCGTATGGGCTGCTGGTAGTGTTGCTGATCGCAGCCTGCCAAACGCCCACTTCGATCAAGCAATCTTCTCCCACATCAGTGCCTGCATCTGCTGACAATTGCCGCACGGTAGAGCACGAGATGGGGGTAACTGAAGTGTGCGGTCAGCCTCAAAAAATTGCAGTGCTTAGTGCCCACATACTGGATAACATTCTCGCTTTAGGGGCCCAGCCCGCTGGTTATGCAGAAGTTATTGAAGTTAATCTTCAAACCTACGACAACCCAACAGAGCAAATTCCCCATCTGGGTAAATGGGTGACCACTAAACCCGTGGGGCTGGGAACACGCCCTTCTCCCTCCTTAGAACGCCTGACTCAGCTCAAGCCAGATATAATTCTGGGAGAAAGTTGGGCCAATAGTGACGAATATTCTTCGCTGAGTCAGATTGCCCCAACGTTGCTATTTAACGATAGAAAGAATCCCAACGAGCCGCAGTCTTGGCAGCAAAATATTGAGGGTGTTGCCCAAGCATTGGGGCGAGAAGCTCGAGGGAAAGAGCTGCTGGCAGCCTATGATCGACAAATTGCCCAGGCTAGAACTGCTTTAGAACCGGTACTGAAGGCTCACCCGCGTATACTGCTAATCAATTCTGATTTAGACACCTATGTGGGACTTAGTGCAGACAGTACTGCGAGCCGGTTACTGAAAGATATTGGCTTTGAAATTGTTGTCCCGCCAGGCGCTGAAGGTAATGTCCAAAGCATTTCTTGGGAAATACTGCCTCAGGTGGAAAGCGATATTGTTATTTTGATGTATTGCACCAGCTGTAGCGGAGGAGATGATCTTCTGAATCCTTTAGACCCTAGCCAAAAACAGTGGACAGAGCGTCCCCTAATTGAATCAATGGATGCGTTTCAAAAGGGGCGCTTCTTTTTCGTAGATATGTATCTTTGGACCAGCGTGACTCGTGGTCCCTTGACCGACCAGCTGATTTTAGAGGCTTTACCTGATTTGCTGCTGCCCACTGTGGCAGAGGAGCAGCAAGGGTAAGTCGGTGCGTAAATTTACTCTTATTTGGCTGGGACAACTGGTCTCTTCTATTGGCAGCTATATGGGGGGCTTTGCCCTGACCCTTTGGGCCTGGGATCTGACCGGTACGGCGACGGCCCTGGCTTTGGTGGGCTTTTTCCAACTGCTGCCCAGTATTTTCGTTTCCCTATTTGCGGGAATCATTGTGGATCGCGCCGATCGCAAAAGTTTGATCATGCTGGGGGACGGAGTTGCTGCCATGTCCACCTTATTTATCCTTGTGCTTTATTTATCGGGCAACCTGGCAATTTGGCATTTATATCTGGCGGCATCGGTTAGGGGCGGCTTTGGTCAAATTCAGACCCTTGCCTATTCCACGTCGATCGCCTCATTAATTTCTACTGAAAACTACACCCGCGCTAGCAGCATGGTGGCGGCGGTTCACTATGGATCCAGTATCGTCGCGCCCGCCCTTGCCGGTGCACTTTATCCGGTAATCGGCTTGGGTGGTATTTTGCCCATTGATTTGGCAACGTTTGGGGTTGCGATCGCCACCTTGAGCTGGATCAAAATCCCCCAAATAAAGCACGAAAAAACCGTTAATAAGCCAATCAGCCACTCAAAAAAGTCAGAGAATTTATGGGATGAGCTGACCTTTGGAATTCGCTATATTTGGCGACGCGACGGGCTGCGATGTTTGCTGTTGGTCACCGCTTCGTTTTGGTTTGCCCACGATTTAGGCGGCGCAGTTTACAGCGCAATGATTCTGGCTCGCTCTGGCAATAATTCGCAGATTTTGGGGGCGATCAGTTCAGCCGCGGGCATTGGCGGCGTTACCGGGGCGATCGCTATTACCCTGTGGCGCGGTCCCAAGCGGCGAGTCCTAGGAATGCTGGTGGGCTATGTGGGCGCAGGGCTTAGTAAAATCGTTTTTGGCTTGGGGCGATCGCCGTTGGCGTGGATTCCGTCCCAGTTTTGCTCATCCCTCAACTTTCCTTTGTTGGGAAGCTGCACCAACGCCCTATGGATGGAAAAGGTGCCCTCAGAGCACCAGGGCAAAGTATTTGCGGCTAGATCCCTAGGGCTAGAAATCGTAAGCGCCCTCTCTGCTTTATTGGCGGGTCCCCTGGGGGATCGCTTTTTTGAACCAGCTATGGGATCTCCTGTGGGACTTGCTCGCTGGTTTGTACCCGTGTTTGGGTCGGGTAGTGGGGCGGGGCTGGCGATGCTGTATGTGCTGTGTGCGATCGCCATGGCGCTAGTGGGTTTAGCAGGGTTCTGTCTGCCTGCGCTCCAGTCTTTAGAAAGAACTGCCGAGGAACATTAATGTTCCGCACAATGTGAGTCAACGCCGCGCTGCCAAACCATTGCCAAACGCAGTTTGATTAATAGGAACTAGCCGCATTAGTTCCTGATAGTTGCGTACCTATGTCCTCCTTCTTTCCGTTCCCGAATTCCTAAGCCAATATCCTGAGGTGGCTGAACGACAGCAGAAGATAAGGCATCCTTGGACAATTCAACCAGAAAATGCAAGCGGAAAAAGTCAGGGATACCATCAGCCAGTTAATTTGCATCCTGAACTGAACCGTTCTAATCGACGCACCCTCTAGGAAGATTGAGTGGTGGAGACAGATATTACGATGATCTACCATCCTGGATTGCTCATACAGGTAAGTTTTGCGTTCTCTTCCCATAATCCTGGTGAAGCAGTGCCAGATCACCATAATTGTTTTGATACCTACTGGAGGGTAAGGGCTTCAGAAATTTGGCGTAAGTTCTATTAGAAAAACGCTTAATCCTCAGCGTTGGGGGAGAACAGGGAAAGTTGCGATCGCCCCTGTGACCCTCCGTCTTCTATGGCTTCTGATGGATCAGGGTATTGGAGACAGGGAATGGCAAGGTTTTTCTCTACCAAGCGCTCCTGAAGCTGGCGGGCAGTATGGGGAGAATGGTCCTCAATGGGGCAGTGGACGAAAAAGTATAAATCAATGCCTTTGTTTAGCCATCGCTCCACTCGATTTGCCCATTCGTCTAAGTAAGCCTGATTTTTTTCTGAGTTGGGATGGGTGATAAGACGCACCAGGCTGAAGGGAGCCGTGACGGAGGCGTGTAACGGCAAATCTGGCTTACGTCTTTGGGAAAGCTGCTGGGGATCGTCGTCAGAGTGAAGGTTGCGATAAATGGGGCGCGTATCAAGAATCACTCGACCTACGTTGTGACTCAATAGCAGTCGGTTTAGGCGATCGCGCCCTTCAGCGGTAAACCAATCGGGATGACGCACTTCCACCGCTAGCTTGGCGTCCGTTGCGTCTTGCCAGTGCCCCAAAAAATCGTCCAGGTCCTCCATATATTGGGGAGAGTACCGAGGTGGCAGTTGCAAAAAAGCGGGTCCTAAGGCGTTGCCCAGCAGTTGAATGCGCTCGATAAAGACAAGTGCCTGGGACCATTGAGCCATGAGTAAACCTTGATGGCTAATGGTTTTTGGCAGTTTTAAGCAGAAATGAAAGGCGGTGCCGGAGGGCGCTGGGGAGGACACTTGCAGTTGCCACTTCTTGACCGTGGGCGGGCTGGGCATGCCGTAAAACGTGGTGTTTCCCTCAACAGCGGTGAAGCACTGGGCATAGGCGGACAACATGGCTTTGGGCTGAATATTGGCAGGAAACCACGATCCACGCCAGCCGGCATATCCCCAAACGGCACACCCTAATCGAAAAGGTAACGTCTCTGAAGGGGGGCGACCGCCGTCCATATTCCTACTCGCCAGTGCCTAATTTCTTAGCCTCATTTCCTAGACTATTTTATGGCTATCCCCTTGATTTGGCGGGGCGATCGCCATTCCACGCGTAACCTAAACTAATGCTGCCCGGTGGAAGGGAAATCTCCTTATCGTCCTTTTTGGGGTCTTGATTATTATCAGAATCTCCTTCCTCCAACCTCACCCGCAGTTCTCCTTTTGCATTAACGCCCACCACCACACCGCAGCGATCGCCAACAGAAACGGGACAATATAAATGACTGAGCAATTCTAAATAATCCGCCAAAAAACTGGTGACGCCCTTAGCTTTCCACTGGTGATAAGCCCGTTCTAATCCCCACCAAACCAACGCCGCCAACGTTTCTAAGGAGTCGATTTTATCGGCGTTCCAACCTAGTTTATTTGACTGAGGAACTGCATCTAAAATTGCGTCTTTTATATTAATTCCGGTGTCGGGAACGGGGTTGCTCCAGTTAATCCCCACTCCAACAACTGCCCGATCAATTACACTGCCTTTTAGTCGGGTTTCCGTTAGAATCCCCCCTAGTTTTTTATGGCCAATTACTAAATCATTGAGCCACTTTATCTTTACTGGCAGCCCACAGTCCCTTAAAACACGGGCTACTCCCCAAGTGGCGCACAGGGTAAGCTGCGCTGCGTTTTCCACCGGCAGTTTTGGTGCAATATACCAAGATAAATAGAGCCCGCCAGGGGGAGAATTCCACGATCGCCCCCACTGTCCCCGCCCTGATTTTTGCTCTAGGGCGATCGCCACCGCCCCTGGTTTTGATCCCTGTTCTACTCGTTCCCAAAGGGTTTGGTTCGTGGACGGTATGGCATCAAAAACATGAAGCTCAGGAACGTGAAGCTTTGGTGAATCGACGACAGAAGACGACGCTTCCTGGACCTGTTTAAAAGCACTAGAAAAACGGGCTTTTAATTCGCACATAAAAGGCATGCACAGAACGATAGAGAAATAGCTGTGTCGAGAAATAAACAGCCCATAAAAAACGTGAATGGACCGTAAAATCAATCGTCCATTCACGAAGAGTCTACTATCTTCAGTTGTCTTTAAAGTTCCTCTTAAAGGCTTTTAAAGCAACTTATTGAAACAACTTACTAGAGGGTGCTGAAGCCACTAACGGCGACGGCGACCACCGCCAAAACTGCGGGGACGAGCCATGCTGCGGGCTCCGAGTCCGCTGGAACGGCTGCTGCCAAAGCTGCGTACCGGCTGGCGGGTTTGGGAGCGGGCGCCCTTGCTGCTACGTAAATTGCTGCCGCCCACCCCAGAGCCACTGGACCGATTGCTTTGCATCTGTCGTCGCACCCGCTGGCTTAAGGGCTGCTTTTTGGAAGCCGCTTTTGCCTTTTGGGAGCCTTTCTTCGCACTTTGGCGATCGCGCCCCACTTTCCCGGAGGTGCGGAGCTGAGTACGATTTTTCACCGCCGCCGGAGGAGCATTGTTGCGCTCTTTATAATTCCCCACCGCCGCCGTGTAAGACTGTCCAACGCCGCCGTAGCCCCGTAGCCCACCCGTGCTGTACAGGGGCGGCACATAATATCGCGGACCAAACATCATATTGGACACGGCGTTCGCGGCCAAAACTGCGGAAAAAGGCTGCCAAAAGCTGGACTGTTGGCGCACCACAATGGTTTGGGGCTGACCGGTTTGGGGGTCAGTCACCGTTTCCGTTTCATTGTGCACATACTCAATTTTGAAGTCGGGCGTTAGGTATAAAACGTTCTTTTCGCCGTCATGGCTTAGGTACGGTGTTTTGCCCTCCGCGATCGCCTCATCAGTTAACCGCGCCATTTGCAAATCATCGGTGCTAAAAAACGGCGCTGCCCCCTTGGGCGTATTCAAAACCATGAGCCCATAGGAACCATCGCCGTCATCGTAGGTCACCTGTTGTACGGCATACTCTCCCGTTGGTAGATCCGCAGCCCAAGCCGGCAGCGCAAAGGCCCCTGTGAGCGTCAGCAGGGTGGCAAAGGTCCACGCCAAAAGTCTCTTGATCATAGTCAACGTATTTATTCTTTCCTCACGCGTTTTTTCGCGCTGCTTTTGCACGTTCACGTATTGTATCGCCCCCCATCGTTTCCAATGGCGCAGTGTCGATGCCGCGTCAATGCAAGATCGACGGTGGCAAAAACCTATCCCCAGCGCCTTCCCAAAGCTGAAATTTAAGGCAATTCTCTGATATTGTTCTGTAGGATTTTTCCGTTAAAAGCCTTGTTTCGACTGCTTTAAAAGTCGCCTTTTGCTGTTAAGTACGAGTGTTATATGCGCGTTGCGATCGCCATCCCCCATTTCTTTAAACCTGACGGTAAAGGGCACTATGGCTCCGTGCGAGACGATGGAAGTTCTCGCGTAAAAGCACTGACAAATTGTCTAGTAAATCTCCACGCCCACTTTGGGTCAAAGCAATTTGATTTTTACTACACCGATCACATGGAGCTGCGTCCCACTAATGAATCGACCCAGGTAACCCTCGATATTTTTCTTTGCACCACAGATGATTCCCATGTGTTGGAGAAGTTAACTGAAAACACGGAGTTTAACGATTTATTTTTCCATGTTCCCATTAAATCTGAGGATCCTAAACTGTTAGGATTTGGCTGTCATAAAGTACTGGCAGATCGCCTCGGTGAATATGACTATTATTGTTACCTTGAAGACGATTTAATTATTCGCGATCCTTATTTTTTCTGGAAGATTCAATGGTTTACAGAACAAATGGGAAATCATTGCGTTCTTCAGCCAATGCGATTTGAAATTATGGAAAATCCTTTGGCACAGAAAGTATATATTGATCCGGACTTTGAAGCGGTTTTGGGTAAAACACCCGGTTTAGCCAATTGTTTTACGGACCAAAAGCAGTTGGAGGGGCGATTTCTCAACCGAAAGATCACTTTCGAACGGGCTGGAGATCCCCATTCAGGGTGCTTTTTTCTCAATGCTGAGCAAATGCGTAGCTGGTCCCAAAAGTCATATTTTCTAGATATGGACACACGATTTATTGGACCTTTAGAAAGCGCTGCAAGTTTAGGATTGATGAAAGCATTTCGGGTGTATAAACCCTCTGCCGAAAATGCCAGTTTCTTGGAACTTCAACATTGTGGCATTTGGAATAGTAAGTACTTTATCAAAAACTTGTCGCGCCTTGTTTTTCCTGCTCGATAAACCAGTTCTAAGTGATGAAATCCCTTAATAGTATGGCTGAAATAATATGGCTGACGGTTCTCCAGATGAAACCCTTGCTAATTTAGGGGAACAAACCACGCTAAAACGGTTACAAAAATTTTGCCCTCAGGACGTTATTGGTGACGATGGAGCGGCAATTCCCTGGCGATCGCCTTCCCTATGCCATCCAGAATCTCCCTCAGCATCTGACAACCATCCAGACGATTACTTAGTGGTGACAACGGATGTGCTGGTAGATGGTGTGCATTTTAGCGATCGCACCACCCCGCCGCATTCGGTGGGCTGGCGAGGGGCAGCGGCGAACCTGTCAGATTTAGCGGCGATGGGCGCGGAGCCGGTGGGACTCACGGTGGGGTTGGCATTGCCGGGGAATACCCAGTGGCGCTGGATTGACGAGCTTTATCGGGGGCTGAAAGACTGCGGCGACGCCCATAGCGCCCCAATTATCGGCGGTGACCTATGCCGTTCTCCGGTGGCAACCCTTTCTATTACGGCGCTGGGGCGATCGCCGCGATCCCATCTAATTCAGCGATCAGCCCTGCAACCGGGGGATTATCTGGTCGCCACGGGGGTCCACGGCGCATCACGGGCGGGCTTAGAGTTATTGCTACATCCCGAAGCTGGGGCGAATCTGTCGAGGGCTTTGCAAGGGGCTTGGGTGCGTGCCCATCAATATCCCCAGCCCCGGTTGGATTGGCTGCCCATGGTGAGAAATGCCAACCGGGCGATCGCGGGGATGGACAGTAGCGATGGGCTGGGGGACGCGGTGGTGCAACTGGCGCAGGCAAGTGGCTGTGGCGTTGAACTGTGGATGGATTCCTTGCCGATGCCAGAAGGGTTAAGGGATTGGGCGGGACCCGATAAAGCGCGTGAGTGGATGCTCTATGGGGGCGAAGATTTTGAGTTGGTTTTAGGGGGCTCAGCGGCGCTAATTGAACAGCTTACGAACCAGTTGGATGATGGTCGCTCCTATTTTGTGATGGGACGGGCGGTGGAGGGGGAGGGGGTCAAACTGTTGGATAGGAAGGGGGGGAGGGCGATCGCCAAGCTTTCCCTGTCCCAAGGTTTCCAGCATTTCAAGTAGCGTCGTTATTCACCGTGTTATCCGCCTTAACTCAACAGGTTTGGTTGATCAAGCGCTTTTGATTGCTCAAGCGCTTTGAAAAATTTCATTTAGCGCTTCTTCCAGGGACGGTTTCATCACAATTTGATTTTCGTGGACCACAATAACCCGTGCCAATGTGGGAATGCCCTGCTCCACCGCTTCTAAATAAACGGGTTCCACATAAAGCAACGTGTCTCCCAACGGAATTACCAATAAATTGCCTTGGATAGCCCGCGATCCCTCTCGATTCCAAAGGGAAATTTGCTCAGAAATTTCCGGCGTTTGGTTGATGCGGGCCTCCACCTGCTCCACACCGAAAATTTGCTCATCCTTCGGGAATTGATACAGCAGCAGCTTGCCGTAATTATCACCATCAGATCGGGCCGCGAGCCACGCCACCAAGTTATTGCGGCTAACGGGGCTAAAGGGTAAAAGCTGCACAAATTCGGCGGTGGGGCTGCCGGACAGGCGCAAAATGGCGAAGTAGGGAGCGACGGGCTGGCTCTCTTTGTCGTACACCTCCGACGGCACTTCCCACACGTCTTCCCGGTTGTAAAACACCTGGGGATTATCAATGTGGTAGGTCAGGAGGCACTCTGATTGGATCCGCAGCAGATCATTGCCGTAACGGAGGTGGCGGCGCAGGGCATCCGGTATATCGTCCAGGGTCTGGAACAGGTTGGGGAAAAGGCGCTGCCAGGTTTGGATAATGGGATCGGTGGGGTCAGCGACGTAAAAGCGTACGGTGCCGTCATAGGCGTCAACGATTACCTTGACGGTGTTGCGAATATAGTTCAGCCCCTGGGCGTTGGGCTCCGAGTAGGGGTAGCGATCGCTAACGGTGTAGGCATCCATAATCCAAAATAAATGGTTGGATCTGCCCGCCTCTGGGTTCACATATCCTGGAGAATCGCCCACATCCACCACGACTCCATAGGGATCGCTATCGTAGCGGAGGAATGGGGCAATTCTGCGCACCCGCTGGCGAATTTGGCGGTGCACCAACATTTTGGTTTCGGGGGTGAGGTTGCGGGCGAATAGCATTTGCCAGTCTCGCAAAGTCCAGGCAAACACCAGCCGTCGCCAGGAGTTACTGAGGAGAACACCGCCCCGACCGTCGTAGTGGTTATAGGCATTGGTGTCGCCGCTGGGGTAGTCGAATTCGTCCACGCTGGAGGGGGCCATCACGTAGGTGCTGGCTAGCTCGCCATAGTAAATTCGCGGGCGATCAATGGGAATGGTCTGGCGAATTTCCGGCGGGTCCACCGTTAGGGCACCGGTGGTGGAAATATCAGCGCCGGTGCTAATGTCTTTGACGAAATATTTAGGCAGCCCGCTGGGGTCCACCGCGTTAACGGGGCTGAGGGTAAAGCCATAGCCGTGGGTGTAAGCAAGGTGGCGGTTGACCCAGGTTTGGGCTTGGCTCGGCACCGAATCCGGGTCGATTTCCCGCAGGGAGAGAATCACCTGTTGCAGGGAGCTGGTGTCGCCGGTGGCAACGTTGGGCAATTTGTAGCGATCCACATCGCCACTGGCAAAGCGATAGTAGGGGCGAATTTGTTGCAGTTGTCGATTGGTGGCCAGCAGGGGGCGAGTGTCCCATAGGCGAATATTTTCAATGGTGGCGGCGTTGTCCTGCAAAACGGTGGCATCTGCGGTGCCCGAATCGCCAAAATTTCCTACCTCAAATTGGCGCACGTCAATATCCCCCAGCCCAAACCCTTGGCGCGTGTAGGCAATATTTTGGGCGATGTACGATCGCTCTCGCTCAATTTCGTTGGGCTTCACCACAATGGCATTAACCACCTGGGGCAAAGCTAACCCCGTGATTGCCGAAAAGGTCATAAAAAAGCCCACCCCCAGCAAAATGGTTTTCATCGGCAGGCGGCGATCGCTCACCACATGCTTAGGGCGAGGGGAATCATCGACCAGGCGTCGCTTTGACCGGGGCATTTGGGTAATCAGCACCGAAAGCCGCTGCCCGGTGATACCGTAGCCCAACAGTCCGCCCCCCAGCACTGCCGCTAGCACCGCTAGGCACGCATTTACGGGGAACTGCACCCAAATATCCGTAAAGCTGGCTCCGTAGGTGACGCCACGGGGGGAATACACCAGCTCCAGGCAGCTTAAACAAAGACTGCCGGCGATCGCCATAAACAGCAACCCCAGCAAACGACAGCCGTGGCGCTGCTGAATAAGGGTCATCCCCGGGAACCGCCCTCGCTCCAGAGTGCGCGCCCCCAGTAAATACACCAAAATCACTGACAGCAACCCCAGCCCAATTAGCCCAATTAGCCAAAAATCCAACAGATCCAACAGGGGCAGGGAAAAAATATAGGTGCCAATATCCAGCTCAAATAGGGGATCCGCCTGATTAAAGTCGCCGCCGAAGGAGGCTAAAAGCCACACCGGCCACTGGCGCCCCAAAATCCAGGCAAAGCTCAAAGACTGCACGAGGGCTAACCCCATTAACGCCGCCACCGGGCGCACCATCAGCGCTGCCCCCGCTATGATCGCCATCCCCAACCACCACTGCCAACGACTTCCTCCGGCAATTTGCCCTAGGCGGCGCCCCAAGAACTCCGGGCTAAATCGATCAGGAATTGATTCTAGGGACAACCCACCCAGAGTGGCCGCGGAGATGTCGCCGTTTAAAACCCCTCTAAAAGACTCCCAGGCTACGGTGCCATAGTGCAGTCCCAAGAGTTCTAGCGCCAAAATTATCACCACAGCAATAGCGATGGTTTCCCGAAAAGACAGGGCGCCGTTCAGCTGCAGTTTAACGTCGTCAACATTTTGAGGCGATTTTGAGCCTCCATTGACCAGTTCAGGCGATCGCACCCACCATTTTTCCGGTAGCCCAGGTGCTGGCGTGGGGGAAACCCGTCGCGGCAGGCGTCCCAGCGCCAGATTTAAATTCCCCCACAGCCATAGCCAACTTAAAGTGCCAATGGTGGTGAACAGCGCCACCTGGAACCCAAACCGCGCCCAAAATATGGCGCCGTAGCCCAGGGAATCAAACCACCATCCTTCTGCCCGGGCGTGGAGTGCACCATCCAATCCCAAAACAATCAAAATCGCCGCCAAAATCACCGCCCCCCAGGACAGCCAAAGGCGCGATCGCCGCCGATATCGTTTCCCAGAATCCAAACTTAAATCTCTTAACGCCGACGAACAGGAGAATTGGCAGGGCTCGACGCCTTGTCGTGCCCCCTACCTAAAGGTTAACTAACCTGGCGGGATGCACCAAGGCAGGGGCAGTTTCGCAGCCCAACCGCTTCAGCACTTGGTTTACCACTTTCACCGTCCAATCAATATCTACCATTTGGGTGGATCGCCCCAGGGAAAACCGCAGCGCCCCGATCGCCTCTGTTTCGCGGTATCCCATGGACAAAAGTACCGGGCTGGGGCTCAAGGTGCCACTGTTGCACGCGGAGCCTGAGCTAACGGCAATGCTGGCGCTATTGAGCTGGCGCACCAAATCCCATCCGCTAGGGGGCGTGTTGAGAGTTTTCCAGCCGTCCAAAGCCAGGCAAAAACTGGCGTGGTGGGGCAGTCGATGGACAGGGTCCCCCGTCGGCTGCAGGGCGCCACTGGTGGCTAATCCCACAAAGAGACGATCGCGAAGCCCCGTTAACCGCTTAGTTTCGATGGTCATCTCCTGGGCGATGCGCTCTGCCGCCGCCCCAAACCCCGCGATCGTCGCCACCGCCTGGGTGCCTGCCCGCAGCCTGCTTTCTTGTCCGCCCCCAAGCAACAGTGACGAAATGGCCACCCCCGAACGCACGTACAGGGCTCCAGCGCCCTGGGGACCGTAAATCTTATGGCTGGAGAGAGAAAGCAAATCCACCGGCAGGGTGCGTAAATCGATAGGCATCCGTCCCGCCGTTTGCACCGCGTCCACGTGAAATAGCACCCCGGCGGCGTGGGCGATCTTTCCCAGTGCCTCGATGGGCTGAACGGTTCCCACCTCGCTCTGTCCATGAATAATAGACACCAGCGCCGTATTGGGACGCAGCGCTGCAGATAGATCCTGCGGGCTAACCCGTCCGACGTGGTCCACCGGTAGGCGGGTTACGGTCCACCCTTGGGTTTCTAGGAAATCGGCCGTTTTGGCGATCGCCGAATGTTCCACCGACGAAATCACCAAATGCTGGGGCTGTTGATGTTGGCGAGCCACCCCCAACAATGCCCAGTTGTCCGCTTCCGTCCCGCCGCTGGTAAAAAAAATCTCTGTGGGGTCCGCGCCAATTAACGCCCCCACCTGAATTCGCGCCATCTCCAGCGCCAGCGCTGATCGCTCCCCCCAGCGATGGGTACTAGATGGATTGCCCCACTGACTCTGGAATACGTCGTTTATGGCGGCGATCGCCTCAGCACAAATGGGGGTCGTAGCGCTGTGGTCCAAATAGATACTAAGCTGGCGCTCTCCTGAGCTTCCTGCGCCACTTACCGGTACACCGCGCCCCGTCTCCAAACTCGATTGGAATTTGCCATTCCGCCCTTGTCCATTCCGCCTCTCTCCGTTTAGCACAGCGTCGCCGCCCTGATTTTTTCCGATTTTGCCACTACCTTCGTCCGATCTTGCCACTCTCCCTACACCATTTTCCCTTCGAGTGAGCCTAGCGCCCTTAAAAACCTGTAGGTCGCTGGAAATTGCCGGGAGGGGCAAAATCCTGGGGCGGTACCCCTTTCAAAGCCCGCTGCATAAACGATCGCCAAACGGGAGCCACATAATTCCCCCCGGTTGCTCCGGTGCCAATACGACTGTAATTATCATTGCCAGCCCACACCGCCACCGAAAGCTGGGGCACATACCCCACAAACCACACATCCCGCTCCGCATCAGTGGTTCCTGTTTTACCCGCCGCCGGTCGCCCTAACTTCGCCGTCTGCGCTGTCCCCTGCTGAATCACGCCTTTTAAGGTTTGATTCACTGACGCCACCGCCCACGGATCCAATACCAGGCGCGGCTTTGGCGTATTGTCTAACAGTCGCTTACCGCTGCTGTCCGTCACCTGCACAATCAACGTGGTGTCCGAATGCCAGCCCCCGCTTGCGAAGGTGGCAAAAGCCCCCGCCATCTCCAGCGGCGTCACATCTTCAGATCCCAGGGGCAACGAAATCACCGGCTCCAGGGGACTGTGGAAACCTAGCACCCGCGCAATTTCAATCACTCGATTGAGGCCCACTTCCTGCCCTAGCCGCACCGCTGGAATATTTAGAGATATCTCGATCGCCCGCTTAATGGACACGCTGCCCGAGTAGCCGCCGCCGTAGTTCTTGGGGCGATACTGGCGATCGCCATCGGGATAGCTAACGGGGGTATCCTGCACCACCGAATTGGGCGTATATTTGCCGCTGGCAAAGGCGGCGTAGTACACAAAGGGCTTAAAAGATGACCCCGGCTGCCGCAAAGCCTGCACCGCCCGATTAAACTGGCTGCGCCTAAAATCCACGCCCCCCACCAGCGCCTTCACAAAATGGGTGCGCGGATCCACCGCCACCAAAGCAATCTGGTCAATGCGGGCCCCCTGCCGCCGCAGTCGCGCGAAGGATTCTTTGACCGTGTTCTCCGCCATCCGCTGATAGTTGGAATCCACGGTAAGCTGCACTCGAATGCCTCCCCGTAGCAGGCGATCGCGCCCAAACCGCTTTTCCAATTCGTGGATAGCCGCATTGGTAATGTAGGGCAGCTTGCTCCTTTGGAACGACGTATTTTCCGCGATCCACAGGGGCTCCGCCTTTGCCGCCGCGGACTCTTCCGGCGTAATCCACCCCAACTGTTCCATCCGCCCCAGCACCTGCAGTTGGCGCTTCTTCGCCAGAGGGTAGTTGTTATTAAAGGGGCTATAGTCTTCCGGCGCTTGAATCAACCCCGCCAAAAATGCTGACTCCGCTAGGCTCAGCTCCCCAGCCGTGGTGTTGAAATAGCTGCGGGCTGCCGTTTGAATGCCGTAGTTGTTGTGCCCCCAATACACCTGATTGAGGTACATTTCCAGGATTTGATCCTTGGTAAAAATCTGCTCTAGCCGGAACGACAGCACCGCCTCTGCCACCTTTCGGCTTAGCTTGCGCTGGGGAGACAAAAACAGATTTTTCACCAACTGCATGGTGATGGTGGATCCCCCTTCCCGAGCTTCACCACTTTCCAGGTTCACCACCGACGCCCGCAGTACGCTGCCCACATTAACGCCGGGATGGCTGTAAAAGGCGCTGTCCTCGATCGCCAACACCGCCCGCTTTAAATGGGGCGAAATATTGTCAAAGGCCACCACCTCCCGGTTCGCCTCATCATGAAGACTGCTTAGCAGCTTGCCCTTAAGGTCGTAAATATAGCTAGTTTCACTGGGGGAATAATCCTGAAGCACCCGCACATCAGGCAAATTACGAAAACTAAACGCCAGCCCCACCAATCCACCTGCCAAAGTGGCACTGCCCACCAATGTCGCCGTCAACAGGGTGCCCCCCGTAACCCGTCCCGCATTCTGAATAACCGTCCACCAGTAGGGCGACTCGGACTTACGCTCTGGCTTTTGGTGTCGCGATCGCCGCCGTGCCTCCAGTTCCTCGCGGGTGGGAACGGTGGACTGATTAGATGATTGGGAAGAGGGAGCAGTTTTGGGAGGCACAGCAGAACAGAGGCAATTTGTAATAGTGGCCGAAGCGGTGATCCTAGCTAAAAAAGTCAGCGAACTTAGCTGAGAATAGTCATTTCAAATGGCATTTATTAGCCGTATGCTAGCACCCTAGCCATAGCGGTCCTAAAGCTTGGGACTAAAACGTGTACAGACCCTATAAGTCGTTAGAATATGTATCGCCCTATGGGAATCACCTTATGGGAATCGCAACGAAAGATTCCTTGTCAAGTTAGGAGTTAGGCATGGTTTGGCCGTTTAAACGGAAGCGTCGGAAACAGTTGGCACGCATTGAGGTGACAGGGGCGATCGCCAGCGGCACCCGTAAGCGGGTTTTAAAAGCCTTGGAAACCGTCAAGGAACGCAAATATCCTGGACTACTGTTACGTATCGATAGCCCCGGCGGCACCGTGGGCGACTCCCAGGAAATTTATGACGCCTTGTGTGAGCTGGGCAAAACCGTCAAAATCGTCGCCAGCTTTGGCAATATTTCAGCATCAGGCGGCATCTACATTGCCATGGGGGCCCACCACATCGTCGCCAACCCCGGCACCATCACCGGCAGCATCGGCGTCATTATTCGCGGCAATAACCTGGAAAAACTTCTGGACAAAGTGGGGGTGTCTTTCAAGGTTATTAAGTCTGGTCCCTACAAAGATATTTTGTCCTTTGATCGGGAGCTAACGGACGAAGAGCGCAATATCTTGCAGTCCCTAATCGACGACAGCTACGGGCAGTTTGTAGGCACGGTGGCCACTGGGCGCAACCTGTCCGAAGACACCGTAAGAACCTTTGCCGACGGGCGCATTTTCACCGGAGCCCAAGCCAAGGAAATGGGCGTGGTGGATCGACTGGGCAGTGAAGCAGAGGCTAAGAAATGGCTGGCGGAGCTAACGGAACTGGATCCTGAAAAGGTGGAGGTGACCACCATTGAGGAGAAGAAATCCCTTCTGAATCGCATCACCGACTCCCGTTTCAACTCGCGCTTAAGCAACAGCCTCGACACGGTGGGCTTTGAACTAGAAACCAACGGCGTTCCCCTTTGGATGTATCGCCCCTAGGCTGAGGGCTGGGGAGCTGAGACGTGGATATGTTGCGTCTGAATATGTTGCGTCTCAGTTTCCCGCTAGTCTCCCGCCAGCAGTTTAGTTGTAAGGATTGCCCCCGTACTGAATACGAGTGCCTGCCCACAGCAGCTTTTCCCGCAGGGTTTTGAAGTAGGAATAGTTATCCCGAAGAATAATAAATTGAGCGTCACATTTTGCCTGGCGTACATCCACTCGCTGTCCCGGCCAAATACTTGTAGCGAGGACGCCGTCTGCCCAAAGGCGGATGGTTAGGTCGTAGTTGGCCAGTGGCCAAATGCTTACCCGGGCGGCGGGGGGTAACACAATGGGGCGACTGGACAAACTTAGGGGACAAATGGGGCTAACTACCAGCGCTTCCATTCCAGGATGAACAATGGGACCGTTGGCAGACACGTTGTAACAGGTGGAGCCGCTGGGGGTGGATACCAGTAGCCCGTCGCCGTGGTATTGGTCCACAATTTCCCCGTCAATTTCCATTTCCAAAATGGTCGTCGTTAGATGGTCATCCACGCATCCTCGAACGCACACTTCGTTCAATGCCAGGAAAATCTCCCCGCGATCGCCCTCTCCCTGATGACCGCCGCCATCTTTATCTAAGGTGGGTCCATCAATCACCTGAGCCTGAGCCATCATCCGCTTTTGCACGGCAAATCGATCTGATAGCAGCCGGTCCCAAACGTCCTTTGATTCCTGAAAATGCTCAAAGGACTCCGTTAAGAAGCCTAAATGACCGCCAATATTAACCGCCAAAATAGGAATTTTTTCTGGCGCTAACTGGCGTGCTGCGGCAAGGGCAGTACCGTCTCCTCCCAGCACCACCGCCAGATCAATTTTTTGCCCAGCGGATGCCAGGAAAACCGGATAAGGATTATCTTTCGGACCGCTCGGACCAAACAAAACCTTACATCCCAGCGCCTCCAACTCATGGGCAGACCGCTCAGCCCACTTCTTACTCAAGGAGTCACCGGCTTTGTAGGCAATGATGACTTGGTTTAATTCCAACGCTGCCTCCGTTCACTGGGGCGATCGCTACCACTTCAGCAAATTGAATTGCTCCATATCTACCGTATCTCGGTTGCGGTAAATCGCCAGCACAATCGCCAAACCCACCGCTGCCTCTGCGGCGGCGATCGTAATTACAAACACGGAGAAAACCTGACCTCGGATATCGTCAGGATCCAGAAAATTAGAGAATGCCATCAAATTCAAGTTGACCGCATTTAGCATCAGCTCAATGGACATCAAAACACGAATAGCATTACGACTGGTTACCAAACCGTAGATGCCAATGCAAAACAGCGCCGCCGCCACCAACAAAAAATAATTTAGCTCCATCCCTCAACAACCCCCAGTAAACGTTGACCTAAAAAAAATTGATTGAAAAACTTGATTTGAAAGACTGGACAGTTCAAAAAATCGCCCAATCTTTCAGTAAAACCCTACTCGCTAACCACCGTCTCCCGTGGACGCTCCGGCAGTGCAAGCTCTGTCTCAGCAGGCATACCCGTCTCTGGGTCTTCCATTAACAAGTCCCGTCGAGCCAAAACGATCGCCCCAATCATTGCCATAAGCAGCAGCACCGACGCCACCTCAAAGGGCAGGAGATAATCACTAAACAAATGTTTCGCCAGGGCAATCACAGAAGAATCAACTCGCGTCACCCCTTCAGCAATTTGCCACGGCGTAATCACCGTCACCGCTCCCAATAGGGCAAACAAGCCAAAACAAACCACCGCCGTCAGCAATTGACGCAATAGCAGCCCAGTCTCCTTCCGGTAATCCTGGCGCTTGTTGACCAGCATCACCCCGAACAAAATCAATACATTAACTGCGCCCACGTAAACCAGAATTTGCGCAGCGGCAACAAAATCTGCGTTCAGCAACAAATACAACCCCGCCATGCTGGAAAACGTCAGTCCCAGCAAAAATGCTGAATACACAACGCTTGGGGACAAAACCACCCCCAGCGCTGCCCCTAGCATTAGAAACGTCAAAATCCCAAAAGAAACTAGCTGAACGCCCTCACTCAGATTCACAATGCCCTCTCTAGTTTCCAGATAATTCCTAAATCAGTTACAAGCTTCGAATCCCACCTTCACAGTCAAGCCTTACGACTCCACCTCAGCGGGCGCTTCAGCGCTCTCCTTTTCGATGATTTCTTCAGGGCGCAATCCAGCACGACGGGCACTGTCAGGCACACCGTGGGGATCCATCGCACCTTTGGGTAAATAAGCCAGCTCTCGCAGAGGCGTCACCATCGGATCATCAGTCACCTTGTAAGGCAAGCGCCCCAGAGCCACATTATCAAAGTTCAAATCGTGACGATCATAGGACGACAACTCGTACTCTTCCGTCATTGATAGACAGTTAGTGGGGCAATACTCAACACAATTACCGCAAAAGATACAAACACCAAAGTCGATGCTGTAGCTCTTTAATTCTTTCTTTCGTGCTGCCTTGTTGTACTCGTAATCCACAACCGGCAAATTAATTGGACATACTCGCACGCAAACTTCGCACGCAATACATTTGTCGTATTCAAAGTGAATTCGCCCCCGGTAGCGCTCCGACGGCACTAACTTTTCGTAGGGATATTGCACCGTTACCGGGCGACGCTGCATATGGTCAAAGGTGACCGACAGACCCTGACCAATATACTTTGCGGCTTGGGCGGCTTCGGTTGCGTAATCACCAACTTTCTTGAGGAATTTCAGCATGGGGGCGACTCACTCTCTGGCTGGGTATTTATACCAGGTTAGTTCAATTTCGGAATAAAGAAAGGTTAAAAATCTACCGATAAAGTCAATAAAACTGATCCGCAAAATCAGCGCGTTTAATATCAGTTCCGCTAATCATCATCGGATTTAAACCCCACCTTTATCCGCCGAAAAATGCAGGAAATGTAATTTTCAAAGCGGCAGTAAGCAATAGGTTGACCAATGCCACAGGGAGCAAAAACTTCCAACCTAAGTCCAACAGTTGGTCAATGCGCACACGCGGTACAGTCCAACGCAGCAGCACAGCCAGGAAGACCAATAGATAAGCCTTTAGCACCACCATGGTGATTCCCAAGGATGCGGTGATGACCTGTAGCCAGGGCGTGGCTGGATCCAGTCCCAGCAGACTGGTAATCCAATCCACAGAAATCGGCAGTTCCCAGCCTCCCAAATATAAAACCGCCACCAATAAAGCAGAAAGAATCAAGTTGACGTAGGAACCCAAGTAGAACAAGGCGAAACGCATACCGCCATATTCAGTTTGATAACCAGCTACCAACTCCTCCTCTGCTTCCGGAAGGTCAAAGGGAAGACGCTCACATTCCGCCAATGCTGCAACCCAGAAAATCAAAAAGCCCACCGGCTGGCGCCAGATATTCCAGCCCAGAATTCCATAGCCAGATTGCTGACCAACGATGTCAACGGTGCTTAGGGAGTTGGACATCATCACGATCGCCAACACCGCCAAAGCCAAAGGAATTTCATAGCTGATGGACTGTGCTGCGGCTCGAAGTCCACCCAACAGGGAATATTTATTGTTGGAAGAATAGCCCGACATCAGCAGCCCCACCGGAGCAACACTGGATAGGGCAATCCATAAAAACACGCCTAAGCCCAGGTCAGTAATATTCAGGTTCTGTCCAAACGGAATGATGAGATAGGACAGAAAGACCGGGACAACCACTAGTGCGGGACCAATACTGAACAGCCAGGGGTCAGCTTGGGCAGGAATAATGTCTTCCTTGAATAAAAGCTTTAGTCCATCAGCCACCGGTTGCAGGGTTCCCAAGGGACCAGCGTATTCGGGACCCACACGCTGCTGAGCGGCGGCGGAAATTTTACGCTCTAGCCATACCACCACAAGCACGCCAACGGTGGCGGCAATTAGCATTAGCAACAGGGGAAGGGGAATCCAAACCACCTTAGCCAGCTGGGGTGGCAGTCCTAGGCTGGTTAGCAGTTGAATAAAGCTGCCCTGTAAGTCGATTCCTGGTGACATAAACGGGTTTTATACGTGGGAAATCTAGGTCGGGGAACTCAATGAAGGCGTTCAGCAATATGGGGCTGATAGCGTGAAGTTGGCGTGTTACACACCTTTAAAAACAATAATTCTCTTGAACCTAGAATTGCTGTTCATAAAGAGCTATTTTTTGACCAACATGATTGGTCGTATTAATAGCTACCGCTGGGCCATCGCCTATTATATCTTTACGTGGGTTTTGAAATGGGCACGAAAAAGAATCTCCGTGTTTTTCATCCCTAAGGTGTCTTTAGAACCCCTCAAATAAAAATTTCAGCTGAAATGGACCTATTACGGCTCATTTCCTTGAAATATTTTTCGGAGAATTAGGCACTAATACTTACCCTACCCTATTTCCATCGTTTACTTAGTTGGTCTTTTATGAGCAAGTCTCGTCAGCGTCGAAATCGGAAGCAGCGGCCGGGGTTGCCCTCTGGGGTTGGTTTTTCACCGTCATCGAGCCAGCCGTCGAGCCAGCCTCCTGCGCCTCAGGGGTTTCAGAAGCCGGTGGATGAGATTCCCGCGAGCGAGAGCGATCGCCTTCTGGGGCAGCTACGCAAAAAGGAGGGATCTTGGGTGGACTGGGGACAGAGCTGTTTGCAGCTTCAGCAGTCGGGGCTGACGCCGGTGGATATTTTTGAGGCGACGGGGTTTGAGGCGACTCACCAGAATTTGGTGATTGTGGCGGCTCAGGTGTTTCAGAGTTTGGTGCGTGGTGGCGCCGATGACGATATCGTGGCGTTTTTTGAGGGGCGCGGCAGCGATGTGCTCTATGAGCTGCGCATTTTGACGGAGAGCGACCGCGTGGCGGCGGCGACGTTGGCGATGCAGCGGGGATTGGATTGCGATGAGGCGCGGGAAGTGGCGCGGGCGTTGAAAGAATTTCGCTATTTGCGAGATTTGCCAGATGGATTTGAAGATGACCCGGGGGATGCGGCGGCCTATCAATGTTGGCGGTTGGCGCGGCAAAAGTCGGATTTGCAGGAGCGATCGCGTCTGATTGCCCAGGCGCTAAGGTTTGTGTCCTCCAGTACGGCACGGCGAAAAATTGAGGCGCTGTTAACGGACTTTACGGTGGTGCGCAATCAGCCAGCTCCGCGATTGCCCAATTTCCGGTTGGAGTCGGCGATGGAGGTGCCCCGAATTTTGCCGGTGGCGGGACAGTTGCCCATGGAGGCATCGGCGCTGACGGCGGTGCCATTTTTAGATACCGAAGGGGAGTTCGATATTGTTCACTTCTCGGGAATGGGCGCTTGGGTGGCGCTGCCCAATTGGCAGATATTGATGAATTCGGGCGATCCGGTGACGGTGCTCTGTGATAGTGCTCTGCTGCCTAATGCGGATGAGAACACTCCCAAGGAAGAGGTGTTGGTGGCGATCGACCGGGAGGCGCAGGATTGGGACCGGGATAGTTATTTTGCTGTGGACGATGGGGGCGAGCTACGGCTGGCTTGGTTTGAAACGCCGCCGGAGTTGCCCATTCTTGGCAAGGTGATTTTGGTGTTGCGTCCGAAACGGGTATTCGATGAGGAAGTGGTTAAGGAATTGTGGCAGGTGGAGGAATAAATTTCCCGTAGTTCCATAATTGCGATCGCCCCGGCTGATAGACCCCTTGTAGCGAGCAAATTTGGGGTTAGCCTATGGCACTTTCACCACATTTTTCACAGTATGACACGGCGTTTCGTTGGGGGGCGATCGCCGATGTTTAAGGATGATTTTGACCCCACTGAAGATAGGGACTTATTAGGTTTGCCCCCCGGCGAACTGGGAGATCAATCACAATTGAGTGAACACTTATCTAACGCTCGATTTGTGCATCACTCAAAGATTGATCCGATTCATGGGGAGCTGAGGGAGATGGCTCGGTGTATGGGGCAATTCCCTCCGAAGCATCGCCGACGGCGGAAGTTATTTGATCGAATGGTGAAGCTAATTCAGGATTCGAAGAAACTGAAAGCTAAGCCTGAGGAGCTATCCGAAGAGCAGTATCAAGATGCTTTGTCACGAACATGGCTGTACTTCTCTCGGAATATCTGTGAGCCACCGTTGACGGCGAAAAAAGCCTACGATCCTGATGGTCCGGCGAGTCCGTTAACTTGGTTGAATCGCTATCTCGAAAAGCGATTGCAGCATGACTGGAAGGATGACAAGCAAGCCAAATTTAAGATTGCTCAGCCGTTTTTGAGCGATGAGGGATGGTCAGATCCGATGGAGTTGGTGGCGGATGCGCCGGATGCTGCGATCGCCCTGGAGCGGTTACGACATTGGGTGGAGACAGACCCCGGTAAAAAGTTGAAAGCAATTTCAGTGATTGAAGCGCGACCAGAGATTACGGCTCAGGTAGTGTTGCGCGATCGCCTGGCTCCAGAGTGGCTGAAGTTGCGCGAGATTGCTGAACGCTATGGGATTGCACCGGGAACCGTGGGGTATTTCTGGACCACGAAGGTTAAACCGCTGCTGTTGGATTTTTTGGCGAATGATTCAGAGTTATTTGGAGGTTAGGTGTGATGACGTTAATGGATTTGGGCTCAAACGAAACTTTGCCGATCGCGATTCCTATCACCACTGGGATGAGAGAGGCGGCGGATGCTTTGGCGGCGGGGGCTCCTAATGGGGCGATCGCGGGTCGGGTGCGCGAAAATGCTTTGGCGACGTTGGTGGGGGCGGCTTATTTTCAGCTCCAGCATTACGCCATTGATTGGGACCGGGCAGCGGTGCGATCGCCCCTAAGGTTTGTGGAGGATGTGGCGGATGTGCTTTTGACGGGCATTGGCGCGGTGGAGTGTCGGGCGATCGCTCCTGGGTTGACGCGGGGGGATTCGGTGGCGTTGCCGTTGGAGGCGATGGTGGACCGGGTTGGGTGTTTGGCGATCGCTTGGGAGTCGGCGGCGGCGGCTGATTCAAGTTCGGCGCGGTTGTTGGGGTTCTGGCCGGGGTTTGTGCTGGCGCAGGCTCAGGGGGATTCGGTGCCTTTGGAGGGGCTGATTTCTCTGGATGCCATGGTGGATTATTTGTTTACTGTGGAGACGCTGGAGCGTTTATTGGCAGCAGAGGAGATTCCCGAGGGTCAGCGAGCCGGTATTGTACAGACCTTTGCTAAGGCGAACTGGGAACTACCTGAGAATAAGCGGCGGCGATCATTTCAGGTGGCGCGGGATTTGGAGGACCGGGAGCAGGCAGTGCTTACTCGGGAGACGGACGATGGTGCAAGTGTGGCGTCTCGGCAGTTCGCCCAGCGTATTTTTGAGGCACTCGATCAAGAGATAGCAGCGCTGTAATTTCGTCTTCCCACTTACAAGGGAGAGGTTAAGTGTTTGGATTAATTTTTGTTTCTCAAATTTAGCTTTTCACTTTGGAGGTTTAAATCATGGATGTGCAACAGATTCAGCAAGTGCTGCTGGGGCTTTTGATGGCGGTGAGCTTTGGGGAGACAGACAGAGAAACAGCAGAAGGAATTGCAAAGCTGATTGAAGGAACTTGCTATCACTCCAGCAACTTTTCTCCTCTAGATACTCGCGCCGACGATTTAGAAATTCCTATTCAGGCTTGCGAACAAGCTCTACAGGTTTATACCCGTGAGGATTTTCCCTTCCAGTGGGCAATGTTCCAAAATAGCCTGGCGCTCGCATTGAAAAGGCGAATCCGAGGTGATCGCGCTGACAATCTAGAACGATCAATTCACGCATATGAACAAGCTTTACAGGTTTATACCCGTGAGGACTTTCCCGTCGACTGGGCAATTGTCCAAAACAGATTGGCAGTTGTACTGGAGGTGCGAATTCGAGGTGATCGCGCTGACAATTTAGAAAGGTCAATTCACGCTTGCGA
>ERZ1740067.222-NODE-222-length-47756-cov-6.633572_pt1 | contig 47756 bp, 51 predicted proteins | sample MGYA00581736_ERZ1740067 | MGnify/ENA primary metagenome ERZ1740067 (study PRJEB43018, sample SAMN04849236) | marine metagenome | isolation source: floating plastic debris | place: Pacific Ocean | collected 2008-08-27 | study: EMG produced TPA metagenomics assembly... | reverse complement strand
CCTATTGCGAGCGGATGGATCCGTCGTTCTGGGCCGAGCCGATCAATGCGGTGACGAATATCGCGTTCATTCTGGCCGCCATTTTCATGTGGCGCAGGACCGGGGGCTTGCCCTTGGCGCGTGCGCTTTGCGTGGTGTTGTTTGCCATCGGGGTTGGGTCCTTTCTGTTTCACACCCATGCCACGGGATGGGCCGCGGCGACGGATGTGGCGCCGATCCTGATCTACATCCTGCTCTACATCTTCGTCGCGAACCGTTCGTTTCTGGGCTTGGGCCTGTGGGGCGCTTTGGGCGGTGTGGCGCTGTTTTTCCCTTATGCGGGGATGATGGTACCTGCGTTCTCCTTGATCCCGGGTTTGGGGTCGTCGGCGGGCTATGCGCCGGTGCCTTTGCTGATGTATTTCTACGCGCTGTGGCTGCGCGAGCGTGCACCTGAGACGGCCAAAGGGCTGGCGATTGGTGCGACGATCTTGGTTGTCTCGCTCACATTCCGCACCATTGACGAGCCGCTGTGCGAGGGCATCCCGTTTGGCACGCATTTCATGTGGCATATTCTGAACGGGATCATGCTGGCCTGGATGATCGAAGTTTACCGCAGGCATGTGCTTGGCAACCCCAGCATGGCGCGCTAAACCGCGTCTCGATCATACGAGGGAAAGCCCCATGTCCATCGACATCACAATGGCTGCCAAAGTGGCCAAACTCGCCCGTATCAAGGTGGAAGACGATGCCTTGCCCGCGCTGGCCGAAGAGTTCAACGCGATCCTTGGCTTTATCGAACAGCTTGAGGAAGTGGACGTGGAGGGCGTCGAGCCGATGACATCGGTGACGCCACAACGGCTCAAGCGGCGCGAGGATGTGGTGACTGACGGGGACCAGCAGGACAAGGTTCTGAGCAACGCGCCCGATGCGCGCGAGGGCTTTTTCGCGGTGCCGAAGGTGGTGGAATAATGGCTGAGCTGAACAAACTGACATTGGCGGAGGCGCGCGACAAGCTGCGTGCTAAAGAGGTGACTTCGGTTGAGTTGACGCAGGCGTGTCTGGATGCGGCTGCTCAGGCGAAAACGCTGAACGCTTTCGTGCACGACACGCCGGACTTGGCTTTGCAGCAGGCTGAGGCGGCAGATGCGACGCTGGCCAAAGGCGACGCTCCGTCCATGTGTGGTCTGCCGATTGGCATCAAGGACCTGTTCTGCACCAAGGGCGTTGCCAGCCAAGCGGCCTCGGCGATCCTTGAAGGCTTCAGGCCGGAGTATGAAAGCACCGTGTCGCAGAACCTGCTGGACGCAGGCGCAGTGATGTTGGGCAAGCTGAACATGGACGAGTTTGCCATGGGATCTTCGAACGAGACGTCAGTTTACGGCGATGTGATCAATCCGTGGAAAGTTGACAGTCGTCAACTCACGCCGGGCGGCTCCTCCGGCGGCTCGGCCTCGGCTGTGGCGGCTGATCTGTGTCTGGCGGCGACCGGCACGGATACTGGCGGGTCGATCCGCCAACCTGCGGCGTTCACCGGCATTGTGGGGATCAAGCCGACCTACGGACGCTGTTCGCGTTGGGGGATCGTGGCGTTTGCGTCCTCGCTGGATCAGGCGGGGCCGATGACGAAAACCGTGCGCGATGCTGCGATCATGCTCGAGACGATGTGCGGGCATGATGCGAAAGACAGCACCAGCGTAGACCTGCCCGTGCCCGATTTTGAGGCGGCTTTGCAAGGCGATATCAAAGGCAAGACCATCGGTATCCCCAAGGAATACCGCATGGATGGCATGCCCGACGAGATTGAAAATCTATGGTCTGACGGCACCGCGATGCTGAAGGATGCGGGTGCCAAGATCGTCGATATCAGCTTGCCGCATACGAGATACGCGTTGCCTGCGTACTATGTGATCGCTCCGGCGGAGGCGTCGTCGAACCTCGCGCGCTACGATGGGGTGCGTTATGGACACCGTGCCAAGCTGTCTCAGGGTGACGGCATCACCGAGATGTATGAAAAGACCCGCGCCGAAGGGTTTGGATCGGAAGTGCAACGCCGGATCATGGTTGGCACTTACGTGCTTTCGGCGGGCTTTTATGACGCGTACTACAACCGCGCCCGCCGCGTCCGCACGCTGATCAAGAAAGATTTCGAGGATGTGTTCGCACAAGGGATCGACGCGATCCTGACCCCTGCCACGCCGACTTCAGCCTTCGGCTTGGGTGAGATGAAAGACGCCGATCCCGTGCAGATGTATATCAACGATGTCTTCACGGTGACGGTCAACCTTGCCGGGCTGCCCGGCATCTCGGTCCCTGCGGGGCTTGATAAACAAGGGCTCCCGCTGGGTCTGCAACTGATCGGCAAGCCGTTCGAGGAAGGCGAGTTGCTGCAATTCGCCCACACCCTCGAGCGCGCGGCAGGTTTTGTGGCAAAACCCGAAAAATGGTGGTAACCTCGTTTCAATAAAAACGAGGCAGAGACAGATTATGCGTGGATTTTTTGCGGTCATGGTGGCAGCGGGGCTGGCAGCCTGCGCGCCCGCCGTTCCCGATAGTAACCCCGACCGCGGACGCGGGGTGGGGTTTGACAGTTACTCCGGATACCAGCAGCGCCAGCTTGAGCGGGACCGTGCCTTGCAAGGTACCAGCCTGCCCAATGCGCCCGCGGTGACAGCGCAAACGCTGGATCCGTCTCGGCCTGCGGCACCTTCTGCGCCGGGTGCTCAAGCAGCGCCTGCTGCGCCCGGGGCGCAGACCCCTGCACAACAGGCTCTTGCGACGCAGCCTGTGCGTGTCCCGCCTGCAAATACCGGCACACAGCAAACCGATGAAGCCGCAGAGATCGCGGCAAGCGCGCGTGCTGCGCTGGGCAATTCTGGGTCAGAGCCGGTGCAGGCCAGCCCCTCCAATCCGGCACCGGCTTTGATCAACAATCCGGGCATTTCAGATGAACAGGATTTCGACGCGGTGTCATCGCGCCAAAGCATTGAGTCCGACGCCCAGCGTCTGGCTCAGCAGCGCGCCCAATATCAGGTGGTCGCCCCAACGGCAGTGCCGGAGCGCACAGAATCCGGCCCCAATCTCATCGAGTATGCCCTTGGCACACGCCACGCGAAGGGGGAGCAGATTATCCGCCGCGTTGGCTTTAATCTTGCCAACAAGAACCGTCGCAACTGCGCGGGCTTTGAAAGCGATGACGCCGCACAAGAGGAATTCTTGCGTCAGGGAGGTCCAAATCGTGACCGTCTGGCGTTGGATCCGGATGGTGATGGCTTTGCTTGCGGCTGGGATCCAGCCCCGTTCCGCCGGGCGATCAACAACTGATCCAGCGACCTTCCCCCAATTTTGGACCGCGCCGTGATGGCGCGCGTCCTAATCTGATCGTGTTGCATTACACTGCGATGCAGAGTGCAGAGGCAGCGTGCGCGCGGCTTTGCGATCCGGAATGCGAGGTTTCGGCGCATTATCTGATCGGGCGGGATGGCACGGTATCTCAACTCGTCGATGAAGACATGCGGGCGTGGCATGCGGGTGCAGGGCAGTGGGGGAAGATCACGGATGTGAACTCCCGTTCTGTTGGGATTGAACTGGATAATGACGGGCTTTCGCCGTTCTCGGCGCCGCTGATGGATTCGCTGGAGGGGTTGATGTCGGGGATCATGGCACGGTGGCGTATTCCGGCGGCCAACGTGATCGGGCATTCGGATATGGCGCCGGGGCGCAAAAACGACCCCGGTGCGCGGTTTGACTGGGCGCGGTTGGTGCGGGCTGGCTTGGCCGTCGGGTCCTCTGCGACGGGAGCGGCGGTGGATGCCGCTGGTTTTGAGGCTGCGCTGACGCGCATCGGCTATCCGCGCTGTGAGCTGGAGACGCGACTTGCGGCGTTTCGGTTGCGGCATAATCAAGGAGCCAAAGGGCCGCTGAACGGTACTGACTGCGCGCGGGCTGCTGATCTTGCGAGCGATTGACGCGGCGGGGCACTGCGCCTAAAGCAGCCCTTGCACGGATGGCTGGATGGCTGCGGCGTTTACGCGTCGAGGAAAGTCCGGACTCCCTGGAACAACGGTGCCGGGTAACGCCCGGGCAGGGCAACCTGACGGACAGCGCCACAGAGAACAGACCGCCTTGCATGCAAGGTAAGGGTGAAACGGTGGAGTAAGAGCCCACCGCGGGACGGGCAACCGGACCGGCATGGCAAGCCCCACCGGGAGCAACGCCGAATAGGGACCTCGCGCCGCGTGCGGCAGGGACGTTTCAGCCCAGAGGTCCGGGTTGGCAGCTAGAGGCGCAGGGGTAACCTTGCGTTTAGAGGAATGGTCATCGAAGGGCGGCAACGCCCGGAACAGAATCCGGCTTATAGGCCGTCCGTGCATATTTTCCGAAGCTTTGCGATGCAGGCCTCGAATCCGGTTGACAGGGGGCGGGTGATCCTTAAAAGGCGGGCTTCAAGGTTTATCCGCGAGGGGTGTGCTCTCGCGATCAGGAGACACGACCCATGGCGAAGCCGACCACGATCAAGATCCGTCTGAACTCGACCGCGGGCACGGGCCATTTCTACGTGACGAAGAAAAACGCACGCACCATGACTGAAAAGATGGTGGTACGGAAATATGATCCTGTGGTTCGCAAGCATGTCGAATACAAAGAAGGCAAGATCAAGTAAGCCTTCTTTTCTATGGACAGAGTTTAAGGGCCACGCCACGCGCGTGGCCTTTTTTGTTTTGGAGACCTGTGATGAAGCCCTCAGACGCCCGTGCCACTTACCGCATCCGCCCTGCGACGCCAGGCGACACAAGCGCTGTGGATCAACTCTTGGGGCGCAGCTATCCCAAGCTGTTACGCCCTGATTACCCGCCATCGACTCTGGTGTTGGCCTTGCCGAGTATGATCAAGGCGCGTCCGTCCTTGTTGGCATCGGGCACGTATTATGTGGCCGAGGGCGATAACGAGCAGCTTCTGGGTGCAGGGGGCTGGACCCGCAATGCGCGGCGCGGGCGAGGGGATATCCGGCATGTGGTCACCGACCCGCTCGCTCTGCGCCAAGGCATTGGGCGCGCGTTGATGCAGCACAGTTTTGCGGTGGCCAAGGCGAGCGGTCTATTCGAGCTGGAATGCTGGGCGACCCGCACCGCTGTGCCGTTCTACAAAGCGGTCGGGTTTGAGGTGTTGGGGCCGATGGAGGTGACGCTGAGCACCGGTGTGCGCTTTCCGGCGATACGGATGGAGCGGCAGCTTTAGGGACGAGTTGCACTTTGCGCTTGCGCGCAAATCGCCTTGTGCGAGGGCGCTGCCCATTACCATTGTGCTTGAACCAATGGCGCATCAACGGCGATCTCTCGCGGTATCTAGGGACAAAAGAAGAGGAAGCGTTCACGCAAGCCTGATGAGACGTGATTGGGTCGAGGTCAGGCTTTGTGGTGAGGCTGGGGCTATCCAGATGCGAATTTCGAAGGACGTATTTATGAGACCCGTTTTCAACACAGTTGGTCGGCCCTTGGCTTTGGCAGCAACCCTATCGCTTTTTGGGGCCGGAGCCCTTTGGGCGCAAGAGAACGCGCCCTTGCCAGACTACGTGATCGCCGAATTTGGCGCACCGCCTGCAATCCCGAACGGGCCGCTGTCCGACACTGTGCAGCGCGCGGTGAAGATGGCGTTTATCGACAGTGTCACTCAATCGACATGGGGGCGCGATCAGCGGACCGCATTGGCGGAAGTTGCGGCGTCTGGCGATCCGCGGCTGGCTTGGATTGCGAGCGATCTGATGCGCTTTTCCAATGGGCCAGAACTGACTGGGGCGCTGGCCGAGGCGGCGACGGGCCTGCTGGGCAAAGACATTCCCACCCGCAACGCTTGGGGTGTTGTGACCGATCACCTGATCGCCTGGGACATCCCAGCGCCACCCGACTATCTTGAGGCAAAGCGCGCGATTTTTACCAACCTCATCCCCGGTTGGGACCGCATCTTTGTCGAAGGCGATATCGACTGGCGGATGGTATCCTGGGGCGGGGTTCTGATTGATGATCGCGCCTATGACACGACCGACGAGCGGTGCAATTGCATCCCGGCTGCGGATAATCCGGAGGTGACCAGCGCCGCAGAGGCAACCTGGCTGGACGACGATGACATCGTCTTCGGGATCGAGATCAACGGTGAGGCCCGCGCCTATCCGCGTCAGATCATGGAAGTGCGTGAGATGGTGAATGACACGCTGGGCGGGCGTGATCTGGGTATTCCCTATTGCACGCTCTGTGGGGCGGCGCAGGCTTACTTCACCGATGAATTGCCTGCCGGGATCGAACGGCCCATTTTGCGCACCTCGGGGCTGCTGATCCGGTCGAACAAGGTGATGTATGATGTGACCACCTATTCGGTGTTCGATACTTTTTTGGGCAAGGCCGTGACGGGGCCTTTGGCAGATAAAGGCGTGCAGCTTGAGCAAGCCAGCGTCGTGACCTCTGAATGGGGCGCGTGGAAGGAAGCACACCCGGAGACGACCGTTCTGGCGGAAGCCTTGGCGCTGGGCCGCGATTTCGACTTCCGCAATGGGCGCGATGCGGGCGGACCGATCTTCCCCGTAGGCGATGTAGACCCGCGTTTGCCGGTGCATGAGGATGTCATCGGGATTGTCACCGCCTCTGGCACGCCCGTCGCATTTCAGCGCAGCGCGGCGATGGTGGCGTTGCAGCGTGGCGCGACGATTTCCGTCGAGAATGTCCAACTTGAGCTTGATGCGGGTGGGATCAAAGCCGTTGACGCAGACGGGCGTGACGTGGGCAGCCACCAGGCCTTTTGGTTTGCGTGGTCACAGTTTCATCCCGATACCGTGCTTTGGCAGGGTTAAGGCAGTTCACTGCAGTGCGCTTAGGATGCTGAGCGGGTTGGCGTAATCATCCGTCCAGAGCCGCCCGCCATCGCTTTTAATCGCGCGCCAGGTGCCGCCGCTCAGGACGCTTTGCACATCGGTACCTGGGCGCGCGAGCATGACAACCGCGCTGGCCGAAGCGCCTTCGGCGTATTGACGCTCGGTCAGCGGTTCCTCGTGCATCCAGATGTTCAGGCCAAGGGCTGCGGCAGAGCGGGCCAATGGGACCTCAATGTCATAAAAGCGATTGGAGATGTGGTAGAGGACCGCGCCATCCTCGGTCGTGCGGTCGAGGTAAAGCTGCATCGCTTCGGTCGTGGTCAGATGCACTGGCACCGAATCCGAGCTGTAGGCGTCGATCACGACGACGGACATTTTCAGATCGGTTTGCCCTTCTAGCACGACGCGGGCATCGCCCAGATAGGTCGGCTGATCGCCTGCGCAGGCGGACATGTAGGTGAATAGGGCCGGGTCGCGGGCGATTTGATCGACCATGCTGTCGATCTCGTAATAATGATAGGTCTGACCCGGCTGGCGGTAGCAGGCCAGCGAACCGATGCCGAGGCCGATGATGCCGATGTCAGAGGCGTCTTGCGCCAGATCGCTTTTCAGGACCTGTGCCATGGGCAGCTCGGGGTGGTAGTAAGACAGCGGCACGGGCGTTTCTACCCCATAGTCAGCAAGCCGCTGGATGCCGTGTACAGTCGTGCCGTTCATGTAAAGACGCAGGCCGCGCGCATGATCGTCGCGCACCATATGGGCGCCGAAAAAGCTGCGATCGACGAAATGGGCGCCGCTGTATTGCAGGAAGGTGCCTGAGACAGTCACGGCGATCATCGCGACGGCGAAGGTGACAATGGGGCGGGCGAGGAGCACGGACAGGCCCAAGGCAGCGCCTGCGACACCGATCAGAAGGCTTGGGTTCGATGCTAGGATGGCGAGCGCGAGGAACAGCAAGGCGGCTAGGGCGCCCAGTCCTTTGATCCGTGCGGCGGCGATTGCGCTAAGCGTGGGCCGGTTCAGGAATAGCGGGATGATTGCGGCCATTACGACGGTGGCCGAGCCTTCGCGCATCGTGTCGAAGACGGTCGGTGCGATGATCGAATTGAACAGACCGCCCAACGCGCCCCCGACCGACATGACCAGATAGAAGGTCGTCAGGCTCCCGGCATCAGGCCGTGCGAGGTACAGCTGGCGATGCGCATAAAGCGCGATGGCGAAGAAGGCAAAGATCAGGGCGGCGACCATGGCAAGGTTGCCCGTGGTCAGGGCGCTTGTCGTGAAGACGTAGATCAGGAAGACCACGCTGAGGCCGCTGAGGGCTTTCAGCCAAGGGTCTGGCAAGATCGCGCGGGTGCGGAAGGTCAGTACGAATGTAGCAAGAAAGAGCGCGAGCGGCAGGACCCAGACCATCGGGATCGTGCCCATATCGGTTGAGATCTTGGACGTGACTGCCAGCATCAGCGAGGACGGCACAAAGGCGAGCAGCAGCCAGATCGCGACCTGATCGGCGGTAATCGGGGTGCGGGTGGGTTTGGCTTTCGTATTGGTGGTCGGCGCGTCGGTTTTCTTCGAGAAGAGGGCCCAGACGATGACCATCAGGCACATGCCGAACGCGATAAAGCCTATGGCCCAGCCTTGACCGATGGCGGTTGCGCCGAAGATCGGTTCGGCCACCAGCGGGAAGGCCAGCAGGCTGACCATCGAGCCGAGGTTCGAGGCGCCGTAAAGGAAGTAGGGATCATTGCCAGAGGGGGCTCCGGAGCTGCGATACCAGGCTTGGATCAGTGGTGCGTTGGCTGACAGCACAGCGAAGGGAACGCCGACGCCCAAGGCGAAAAGCCCCAGCGTTTGCAAGGTAATTGGGCCGTTTGGGTCAAACACCCAACCTTCGGGGATCGCCAGTGGCAAGAACAAAAGGCCGACTGCCCAGAAGGCCAGATGAACGCCCAATTGCCCGCGGATCGGCACGTAGCGGACCAGCAGATGCGCATAAAGATAGCCGCAGATCAAAACGGTCTGGAAAAATAGCATGGCTGTGGTCCAGACGGCGGGCGCGCCGCCGATGACGGGGAGGACAAGCTTGGCAAAAAGCGGCTGCACGAAGAAGAGCAATGAGGCTGATAGAAAGATCGTCACGGTAAAGAGAACGATCAGGCCACGGCCCTGGCGCGTGCGCGCAGCACTTTGCGGAAGTGAGACATCAGACATTGCAAGCCACCCTTTGAAATGCGGACCCTCTGTTGAGGGACGTCCGGGGCAGTCTGGCGGCTGTTTTGGGTCGAACTAAGGCGTCGTTTGGCCAAAATGACGGCTGGTTTTACGGCGTGATCTGCGCGCAAAACAAAAGGGCCGGTCGCAGTGACCGGCCCTTGATGCGTTGTGTGTCAGGCGTCTGTCTATTCTTGCTGACCCATGAACATCAGCAGGAACTGGAACATGTTCAGGAAGTCCAGATAGAGGTTGAGCGCGCCGTGGATGGCGGATTTCTCAAGCCACTCGACATCGCCGTGATGGGCATGTGCCAGGTACTGGTTCTTGATGTTCTGCGTGTCATAGGCGGTAAGGGCCGCAAAGATCAGAACACCAATGCCTGAGATCGCAAACATCATCGCAGGCGACTGCAGGAAGATGTTGATGACCATGGCGACCAAAAGGCCGATCACACCCATGATGAGGAACGATCCCCAGCCCGAGATGTCTTTCTTCGTGGTGTAGCCCCAGAGGCTGAGACCCGCGAAGGCAATCGCAGTTACCAGGAAGGTCTGCACGATTGAGAAGGACGTGAAGACGATGAAGATCGAACTGAGCGACACACCGATCAGCGTGGCGAAGACAAAGAAGAATAGCTGCGTTGCCGCAGCTGATGCGCGGTTCATGACAGCGCCAAAGCCGAAAATCATCAGCAGCGGTGCGAACATCACAACCCAGCGCAGGGGCGAGGTGTAGAGGGCGGCACCCAGACCTGTCAGCAGCGTGCCGTTATTCATCTGAACGGCCGCCTGAGCGGGATCTGTGGTTGTCGCGAGGCCCGCGATGGCCCAAGCGGCCAGAGCTGTAATCAGCATGCCGACGGACATCGTGCCGTAAACTTTGTTCATGTGGGCGCGAAGGCCCTCGTCGATCTCGGCTGTACGGACGCCTGCCGTGCTCCGGATCGTCTGATAGTCTGCCATGTGTGACGTCTCCAGTTTGGTCCCTGATTGCGTCGCCTGCGAGCGCTGGCGACGGTATTGGAACAGATATTGGCAGAGACTGAAGGCATTTCAAGCGTTTCGGTCAGGATTTATGACCGAAACACTCTGTTTTTGGGCTCAGGCGCGCCAGCTGGTCGGAACATCCCAGACCGAGCGGTTGGTTTCGCGCAAAACGTCAGCTTCCGTCAGGCCAAGATCAGCGCGCAGATGCGCGTCGAGATCAGCAAGTTGGCGACGTTGACGGTAAACGGCGTAAGCGGCTGCGACCCGTGTCAGAAGGTTGTTTGTGTGGGTCGGGGCAACGCGGTGCATTGTGTTGGTAGTCATAACGGGTCCTTTCGGTATTCGTGATGTGTCGGTACGTGTGCATCAATTCTGTTGATCTATATGGAGCAGTGTGGTTCATATGCAAAACGAATGTTTATGAAGTAATACATCAAGGATCGTGATATGGCTCGAAACATGGATATGACAGCACTCCGCTCTTTTGTGGCTGTGGCGGATACGGGCGGTGTGACGCGCGCCGCCGGGCTTTTGAATTTGACGCAGTCGGCGGTCTCCATGCAGCTCAAACGTCTTGAGGATGCGCTCGATCTGAACTTGTTTGAGCGCGCGCATCGCTCCGTTTCACTGACAGCGTCTGGCGAACAGTTACTGGGCTATGCGCGCAAAATGCTGATGTTGAATGATGAAGCGCTGGGCCGCCTTACCGCGCAGGAGTTCGAAGGCGAGATCACGCTTGGGGTCCCGCACGACATTGTTTATCCCGCGATCCCGCAGGTTTTGCGGCGCTTGCATGATTTATACCCGCGCATCCGCGTGCAGCTTTTGTCGTCCTTCACACGCGCCCTGAAGGCGCAATATGCGCGCGGCGAGGTTGACGTGATCCTGACGACCGAAGATCACTGCGACGCGGGCGGGCAGATCTTATGTGAAAAGCCGCTGATCTGGCTGGGCGCGCCGGGCGGTCAAGCCTGGCGGCAACGCCCGCTGCGGTTGGCTTTTGAAAAGAACTGCATCTTCCGCAAAGGCGCGATAGAGGCGTTGGATGCAGCCGGGATCGCGTGGGAAATGGGGGTCGAATCCAACAGCTCGCGCACAATCGACGCGTCGGTCAGTGCCGATCTGGCCGTTCACGTGATGATTGAAGGCAGCGAGCCGGACTACGCGGAGCGCATCGCCCACAACGGTACATTGCCCGAAGTCGGCGTGACCAAGATTAACATCTACGCCCGCAACCCTGAAAAGTCAGAGGTGATTTCCGAACTGACCGGCTTGATCGAACAGGCGTGGAAGAATTTCTAACGCTTCTGCGGGGAGCGCAGGGGGCTAGACCGTCACCACGACCTTACCCGTTGATTGCCGGTTTCTAAGCAACTCCAACGCCTCAGCCGCCTCATCAAGCGGCATCTGGTGGCTGATGTGGGGATGCAGGCGGCCTTGGGCGTGCCACGCCATCAATTCGGTCATGGAGCCGGTCAGCGCTTGTGGATCAAGGCTTAGATAGCCGCCCCAGTAGAATCCGATGACCGAGATGTTCTTGACCAGCAGGATATTGGCGGGAATGGGCGGCACGTCGCCGCTTGCGAACCCGATGACCAATACGCGGGCGCCGCGGTTGGTGGCGCGCAAGGCGGCGGTGAACAGATCGCCCCCGACCGGATCATAAACGACATCTGCGCCCCCAAGCGCTTTGACTTCGGCGCGCAGATCGGCGGTCTCGCTGTCAAACAAATGATCCGCGCCCGCGGCACGGGCGGCCTCAAGTTTATCGGCCCCGCGGGCGCAGGCGATGACTTTGGCACCCATCGCTTTGCCGATCTCAACAGCGGTCAGGCCGACACCGCCAGCAGCGCCCAACACCAGCAGGGTCTCCCCGGGTTTGAGGGCGGCACGCCGCGTCAGGGCCAGATGGCTTGTTCCATAGGCGATCTGAAATCCGGCGGCGGTCACGAAGTCCATCGTTTCGGGCAGCATCATGCAGCGGGCCGCGTCATAGCAGGCGTACTCCGCAAGACCGCCTTGCCCCCCAAAGACGGCCACACGGTCGCCCGCCGACCATCCGGCGACATCCGTCCCGACTGCGTCAACGGTGCCTGCGACTTCCATCCCTAGGGTGAAAGGGGCGTCGGGCGTGTCCTGATACTGTCCCTTGATCATAAGCAAATCGGCGAAGTTCAGACCACAGGCAGCGATCTTGATACGTAACTGACCCGCCGCCGGGGCAGGCAGGGGCAGATCGGTCAAGGCGGGCGTTGCGCCGGGTTCGGCAATATGAAAGGCTTTCATCAGAAACGCTCCGCAGTGTGGTTTGAGCCGACGTGTAACGCGTCGAATCTACCGAGGCCAGAGCGCGAAACATCGACATTCGGAAGTTTACCTAAGCCTTCCCTTACGTAAACATCAGCTAGATCGTTGCATTTTGCAAATCACACGCAAGGGTTGAGATGGCGAACCTGTCTTAAAGTTAGTCTCAAAAATTACATCCCTAGAATTGAAGCCGATTAACCTTTTTTAACCCTAGATAGCAGCGGAACCGGACGCGTAGACCTGTTTGCAAGCGACCAAAGAGCCTTCAAAGGACCGGTCCGCGTTGGGAACAATAAGGAGCTGCAAATGAAACATCCGGTTGATGTACATGTCGGAAAGCGCGTGCGCCATCGCCGCTGGCTGGTCGGTATGACCCAGCAACAGCTGGCAGAAAAGGTTGGGATCAAGTTTCAACAAATCCAGAAATATGAGACCGGAATGAACCGCGTCAGCGCATCCCGTCTTTGGGACATTGCCGATGCGATGGATGTCCCTGTCAGCTTTTTCTTTGAAGGGCTTGAGGCCCATGAGATTGGCGCGATGGGTGATGGTGCTCCCAATGACATTCTGGCAGACAAGGAAGCGATGGAGCTTGTGCGCTCTTACTACGCGATCCCTGAAAACCAACGCCGCCGCCTGTTTGACCTGGCGCGGGTTTTGTCTGACGTGGCTTGACGCCAAGGGCCCGCGCGCGCTACCGCCTTTTCAGGTAAAGCGCGGGTGGTCATGGTTAATCTAGGCACGACACAACAGGTGGCCTTGCGCCAAACGGCCCATGCATTGGCCGATGCGGCGCGCCCTGTCACACTAAAGCACTTCCGCAGCTTAGGGTTGAGCGCCGACAACAAAGACGTTGGCGGATTTGATCCTGTGACGGCTGCGGATCGCGGTGCCGAACAAGCGATGCGCGCTGTCTTGGCCGAGATGCGTCCGCACGACGGAATTCTGGGTGAGGAATTTGGGGACGTTGCAAGCCAGTCAGGTTTGACTTGGGTGCTTGATCCCATCGACGGAACACGCGGGTTTATCAGCGGCACACCGACTTGGGGTGTGCTGATCGCTGTTTCGGACGCAAGCGGGCCGCGCTTTGGCATCATTGACCAGCCCTATATTGGCGAGCGGTTCGAGGGTGGTTTCGGCCACGCGGTGATGACCGGCCCCCACGGATCGTTCGATTTGCAAACCCGTGGTGGGCGGGCGCTGTCTGAGGCGACACTGTTTACCACTTTCCCTGAAGTCGGCCGCGACGTGGATCGTTCGGGGTTCGAGGCGGTTCGCGACCGTGTTCAACTTGTCCGCTACGGTATGGATTGTTATGCTTATGCGCTGCTGGCGGCTGGTCAGATTGATCTTGTTATCGAAGCAGGCTTGCATCCCTATGACATCCATGGCCCGATTGCCGTGATCAAGGCCTCTGGTGGCATTATCACCGATTGGCGCGGGCGTCCGGCCAATGCGGGTGGGCAGGTGATTGCGGCAGGCTCGCCCGAAATCCACACTCAGGCTCTGGCCCTTCTGGAGCCTTTCGCCGATGACTGAAACGGTCATTCGCAACGCCGCCACGCTGCTGACGATGGATGATGACCGACGCGAGATGACCGGCGTCGATATCAGGATACGCGATGGTGTCATCACGCAGATTGGTGAGCGGCTCCGCTCTGCCGGTAACACGCTGAGTGCCACGGGTTGCGTTGTCACGCCGGGGCTGGTGAACACGCATCACCACCTTTACCAGACATTGACCCGCGCTGTGCCGGGTGGCCAAGACGCGCTGCTTTTTGGCTGGTTGCAGACGCTCTATCCGATCTGGTCGCGTTTCACGCCAGATCATATGCGGGTATCGGCGCAATTGGGTCTGGCGGAATTGGCGCTATCAGGCTGCTCGCTGAGTTCGGACCACTTGTATCTTTATCCTAACGGGTCGCGTCTTGAGGACACCATCGAGGCCGCGCAATCCATCGGGCTGCGGTTTCAGCCTACCCGTGGCGCAATGAGTATCGGCGAAAGCGACGGCGGGCTGCCGCCTGACGCGCTGGTTGAACGCGAAGCCGATATTCTTGAGGACATGATCCGCGTCATCGTCCGGTTTCACGACGCCTCATGCGGGTCGAGGTGCCGGGTCGGCGGCGCGCCCTGTTCGCCCTTTTCGGTCAGCCGCGAACTGATGCGCGACGCGGCGCTGCTGGCGCGCGACAAAGGGGTGATGATGCACACGCATCTGGCCGAAAACGACGAGGATATCGCGTATTCTGAGGCGCAGTTTGGCTGCCGTCCGGGGCAGTATGCCGAAGAGCTTGGCTGGACAGGCAGCGACGTCTGGCATGCTCATTGCGTGAAGTTGGACGCGCAAGAGATTGATCTTTTTGCAAAAACCCATACTGGCGTTGCGCATTGCCCGTGTTCGAACTGCCGCCTTGGATCGGGGATCGCTCCGGTTCGCGCCATGCGCGATGCAGGCGTACCGGTGGGTCTGGGCGTCGATGGATCGGCCAGCAATGACGTGGGAAACATGGTAGCAGAGGCGCGACAAGCGATGCTGCTGCAACGGGTCGCCAACGGCGCCGACGCCATGAGCGCCCGCGAGGCGCTTGAGATTGCGACCCGCGGCGGGGCGCTGGTTCTGGGCCGTCCTGATTGTGGACAGATCGCTGTCGGCAAACGTGCTGACATTGCAATCTGGGATGTCTCCGGCGTGGAAAGCGCGGGCAGCTGGGATCCTGCCGCATTGCTTCTGGCAGGGCCGACGCGTGTGCGCGATCTTTATGTCGAAGGACGCCGTGTCGTTGGCGACGGACACCTGGTCACACAGGATCTGCCCTTGATGATTGAAACCCAAAACAGGCTGGCGCGGTCGCTGGCAGAACAGGTTTAGCGATGCGTTTTATCCTTTTGATATGTTGTTTTTTTCTAGTGGCTTGCATGGTGTCAGAACCGCAGAATGATGCCTCGTCCACCCTGCAACCCGCCGCTGCCTCGGGCGATTTTGACGGCATGATCAGCCTCTTTCGCGGGCAGAACAGTCTGGCTCCGGTACGGGTCAATTCGCAGCTCGCCGCAATCGCGACCGCCCATGCGCAGGACATGGCGCGCAACGGCTTTTTCAGCCATGACGGCAGCAACGGCAGCACCTTGCAACAACGCCTGCGCGGCAGTGGATACCGCGCCTGTTTCGGGGCCGAGAATATCGGCAATGGCTACCCAGACGAACGCACGGTCTTTCAAGGCTGGCAAGGATCGACCGGCCATCGGCGCAATATGCTCGCCAGAGATGCGCGCGACTACGGGCTGGGGCGCGCCGGACCTTACTGGGTACTTGTGCTGGCCGCGCCGTGCTGAACGCCTGCGATCCAAACGTCCTTGATCGCGCGGTCGTCGCCCATCATTATGGTTGGGAAAACAGCCTCCCAGATAGTGTCTGCGCGCGCCGCGCGCTGGGCAATGGCAGGGGTCGAGGCAAGATCAAGCACAGTGACGTCTGCATGAGCATTATCCGCTAAGCGTCCGATATCTTGGGATAACCCAAGCGCGTCAGCTGATCCTTCGGTCGCAAGCCACAGCAATTCCGCCGGGTGCAATGCCGTCCCGCGCAGTTGCCCGATCTCATAGGTTGCCGCCATCGTGCGCAACATCGAAAAGCTGGAGCCGCCGCCGGTATCAGTTGCCAGCCCAACGCGGTGGCCCGCGTCGCGCAAGCCCGCCATGTCAAACAGGCCCGACCCGATGAACGTGTTCGACGTCGGGCAGTGGACCAGTGCTGCCCCGACCTCGCGCAGGCGGTCTTTTTCGCGCGGTTCAAGGTGGATCGCGTGCCCGTAGACGCCGTTTGCGCCAAGCAGGCCGTGGGCTTCGTAAGTGTCCAGGTAATCGCGCGCAACGGGGTAAAGGCTGCGGACCCAGTCAATCTCGGACTGTTGCTCGCTCAGATGGGTTTGCATCAGGCAATCAGGATGCTCTGCCCACAATGCGCCAAGCGCGGAAAGCTGTTCAGGCGTCGAAGTGGGTGAGAAGCGCGGGGTGATCGCGTACTGCGCGCGGCCTACGCCATGCCAGTTCTCAAGCAAACGCTTGCTGTCGTCATAGGCCGATTGCGCTGAGTCGCGCAGCCCGTCCGGCGCGTTGCGGTCCATACAGGTTTTGCCCGCGACAAGGGCCATGTTGCGCTTGGCTGCCGCCTCAAAAATCGCATCCACACTTTCGGGATGAATGGTGGCGTAACTGGCAACGGTTGTCGTCCCGTTCGCGATCACCGTATCCAGATATAGATTTGCAATTTCAGCTGCATAGTCCGCGTTGTTAAAGCGCATCTCTTCGGGAAAAGTGTACGTATTCAACCAGTCGATCAGTTGCTTGCCCCAGCTCGCGATAATGCCGGTTTGCGGATAATGCACATGCGCATCGACAAAGCCTGCGATAATCAGCGCGTCATTGTAGGGAACCTGCCGCGCGTCCGGGAAACGGGCTTTAAGGTCGTCCGCCGTGCCGACCGCCGAAATATGCGCGCCGTCGATCGCGACCGCCCCATACGTGTCGTGATGGCAAACCGCTGCGCCGCCGATGCGCGGGTCGCCGGAGAAACGCAAGGTTTGGCCAAGAAGAAGTGTCGTCATAGCGGGTAGGCTAGGGCGGGCATGCGCGAAGGTAAATCGCGTTTTGCCACTGTTCGCACCTGCGGAAAATGCTATGCAGACGTCAGGCGAAAGGGGCGCGATGTGAGCGAGCAAACGCAGGCAGAGCAGGACAAGAGTTATGCGCTGGACGCGCGCATGGTCGGCGACATTCGCGACGCGATCAACGCGTCGGATGCGCCATCGCTGGAAACGCTTCTGGAACCGCTCCATCCCGCTGACATCGCCGACCTTCTGGAACAGATCAAACCGGCGGAACGGCGCGGGCTCTTGGCGCTTTGGCAAACCGGCCTGGACGGTGAGGTCCTGTCAGAGCTCGACGAGGCGTTGCGCGACGAGGTGATCAACACGCTCCAGCCGTCTGAACTGGCTGAGGCGGTGCGTGATCTAGAATCAGACGACGTTGTCGATCTGGTCGAGGACTTGGACGACGCACAGCAAGAAGCGGTACTGGACGCGTTGGAGGATGCAGACCGCGTCGCGGTCGAACAGGCGCTGGCGTACCCCGAGGAATCAGCTGGTCGTCTGATGCAGCGCGAGGTCGTGCGCGCGCCGGCGCACTGGAACGTCGGTCAGACAATTGATTTTTTGCGCGCCGAAGATGATCTGCCTGAACAGTTTTATCATGTGATCCTGGTGGACCCACGCATGAAGCCCGTGGGTTACGTGACTTTGGGTAAGCTGCTGGGCGCCCGGCGTGCCGTCAATCTGACCGACATTACCGAAGACAGCTTTCGCGTTATTCCCGCCCTTCAGCCGGAGGAGGAGGTCGCCTATGCCTTCAATCAGTACCATCTGATTTCAGCCCCCGTGACGGATGAGGATGGACGCCTGGTCGGCGTTATCACGATCGACGACGCAATGGTCGTTCTGGACGAAGAGCATGAGGAGGATATCCTGCGTTTGGCCGGTGTCGGCGAAGGATCGTTGAGTGATAAGGTCATTGACACAACAAAACGGCGCTTTCCATGGCTTGCGATCAATCTGGTCACTGCGATCCTGGCGTCGCTGGTCATCGCTCAGTTCGAGGATATCATCACGCAGTTCGTGGCTTTGGCTGTTTTGATGCCGATCGTCGCGTCGATGGGTGGCAACGCAGGCACGCAGTCTTTGACGGTTGCGGTGCGCGCGATTGCGACGAAGGACCTGACCGGATCAAACGTCTGGCGGGTGATCCGCCGCGAGGTTCTGGTAGGGCTTGTGAACGGCGCGATTTTCGCAGTGGTGATGGGCATCGTGGGCGTGATCTGGTTCGGCTCGCCCCTGCTTGGCGTCGTGATTGCGGTGGCGATGATCGTCAATCTGGTGGTTGCCGGATTGGCGGGGACGGTGATCCCCGTGGTGCTCGAAAAGCTAGGTGTTGATCCGGCGTTGGCGTCGGGGGCCTTTGTCACAACCGTTACGGATGTCGTTGGTTTCTTTGCGTTTCTGGGTCTGGCGGCGGTCGTCTTGCTGTGACCCTGTTGGATGTGAAAGCCGCAGCCCGCAAAGCCGCATTCGCGCGCCGCAAGGCCGCGTTTGAGGCGTCGACTGGGGCGCAGGCCGGTGTTCTGTCCGCGTTTCTGGCAGGCCATCGTGGCGTGCCTGTTTCCGGTTTCATGCCCATCAACTCCGAGATTGATCCCCTACCTGCAATGGCAGAGGCGGCCGCCTATGGCCCCGTCGGCGTGCCGGTCATCCGTGCGAAAGGATCGCCGCTGGTCTTCAGCCGATGGGAGCCTGAAGGCCAGATGATTGAAGGCCCGTTCCGCGCATTGATCCCGGCTGAGGAGCATTTGATTATCCCCGAGATCGTGATCGTCCCGCTTGTCGCTTTTGATCGTCAAGGCGGGCGATTGGGCTACGGCGGCGGGTTTTATGACCGCACGCTGGAAAGGTTGCGGGGGCGTGGTCCGGTCCTTGCCATCGGGTTCGCCTTTGGCGCGCAAGAGGCCGAAGATTTGCCGTTAGAGCCGACAGATCAACCGCTTGATCTTGTGATCACCGAGGCCGAGGCGATTGAGGTTGCGGTGCCCTGAAGCATTACGCCTCGGACATCTGCAACCTAATCATCCAGCTCAGGTTCATATTGCAGAATATCGGCAGGCTGACAGTCGAGCGCGTCGCAGATTTTCTCCAATGTCTCAAATCGCACACCTTTGACTTTGCCTGATTTCAGCAACGACACGTTTTGCTCGGTGATCCCGACGTGTTCGGCCAGCTGTTTTGAGCGCATTTTACGGCGCGCCAGCATGACGTCCAATGTAACAACTATCGGCATCTCGTGTGCCTTTCCCCGACCCGAACCCTCAAACGAACGCTTTATTTTCGTCGTTTAAGCGCGTGGCCTCAAGCATGATATGGCCCAGAGCAACGATCACAAGACCAATGACCATCGCGTAGACGTCGGTGTCTTCGATCCCGATGCTGATGCTGAATCCGGTTCGAGCGATAAAGAAGTTCCTCACGGAGCATGAGGCTGCGAGGCTGAGGACGCTCAGCGGGCCCAAGGCAAAGATGATCCAGCCAATGCTGCGTAAAAGCTGTGCGGTATCGCTGGAAAACATCCCGCCCCAACGGATCGCAACGAAGAGCTTGCGGATTTTCCACAGCATCCAGACGCCCAAGAGATCGACGATCATCCAGAGGGTCGTGCCGACTGCGAACTGCCAGCTGCTGTACGCGTCGACCGGTTGTGACACGTCCAGCTGACTGAGTAACTCGGTGCGGAAGTCCGTTCGGCCCGTGATGGCCCACCACAGATAGAAGCCCAAAAAGAACGCTGCCAGACACAATGCGCTGGTGCTGACCCAGACCCCCCAAGAGGCGGTACGGTGGATCGGATTGGGCAGGGGGTTCGACATGACTCGACTCCAAATAACACTATTGCTTGCAAAAATTATCGTAAAACAATAATTGCTATAAGCAAAACATGTAATTTCGCATGTTTCACAATGGGTATATGAGGATGGTCATGCGATTTCGAGAACTCTTTCTAGCGGCATCCATTGGGGCAGGGCTGCTGCTGTCGCATCATGGGCAGGCTGAAGACAGGATGGAAAGCATTTACGGCAGCCTCGCGTTGAGCCTGAACGACTTTCAAAGCGATTGCCTTGGGTATTGGTGTTGAATTTGCGCTGACAGGGCAATGGTTGGCCCGATATCAAACAGCCTGCCATGTCAGATACGAGCGGGATTGCCGCTTCAATAGAGCAAAGTAAAACGTCCGTACCCGGCTGAACTAGATCGCCTTTGGTCCAACGCGGAACGAAGGCAAAGCGGATGGCGGTGGTTCTCTGCCCTTGCCCTTACGCGCCCTGCGCCCTAGGCATCATCGTTATGAAACTTCTTTTTCTGGGTGATGTGATAGGCCGCGCGGGGCGTGCTGCGGTGGCCGAACGGGTGCCGGGGCTGCGCGATCAGCTTGGCCTTGATTTTGTTGTGGTCAATGGGGAGAACGCGACCAACGGCGCGGGGTTGTCTCCGCCCCATGCGCAGGCTTTGCTGGCGGCGGGCGTTGATTGCCTGACGCTGGGCGACCATGCGTTTGATCAAAAGGACATGCTGCCTTTCATTGATCAGGAACCGCGCATTATCCGGCCGTAGAACTTCTCGAAAGCGGCGCCCGGCAAGGGTGCGCGGCTTTATGAGGCGCGGGGCGGGCGCAAGGTGCTGGTCGCGCAGGTGCTGGGCCAAGTCTTTATGAAGCGGCCCTTTGATGATCCGTTCTCGGCGATCGAGACGGTGCTGAAAACGCATCCGCTGGGCGGTCTTGCACAAGCCAGCCTGATCGATATGCATTGCGAAGCTACGTCCGAGAAGATGGCGATGGGGCATTACTGCGACGGGCGCGCGTCGGTCGTCGTGGGCACGCACACCCATGTGCCGACAGGCGATGCGATGGTGCTGCCCAAAGGCACGGCCTATCAAACGGACGCAGGCATGTGCGGCGACTACAATTCTGTCATCGGCATGGACAAGGAAGAGCCGTTGCGCCGCTTCATCACCGGCATGAGCAAAGGACGCTTCACCCCCGCCAGCGATGAGGCGACCCTGTCCGGCCTTTATGTCGAAACCGATGACAAGACAGGCAAGGCCCTGAAATGCAAAGCGATCCGTGTCGGTGGTCGCTTGTCTGAGAGCCTTCCGTGACGTCTCGTGCCGGTCTGATCGCGATCCTAGTGTTGGCGGGCGCAGGCTGGGGGGTGACCCAACCGCTGGCTAAAATTGCGGTGAGCGAAGGCTACAAACATTTTGGGTTGGTCTTCTGGCAGTTGGCCATCGGAGCCGTCGCCTTGGGAATTGTGAATATGATGCGTGGCAACGGGTTGCCGCTGACACGGTTTCATCTGGCGTTCTACCTGCTGATCGCGCTGATCGGAACGGTGTTGCCGAATTCGGCCAGCTATCAGGCGATTACGCATCTGCCCTCGGGCATCGTGTCGATCCTGCTGTCGCTGGTACCGATGCTGGCCTTTCCTGTTGCGCTGGGGTTGGGTTTGGACCGCTTTAGCGCGATCCGGTTCACAGGACTGCTCTGCGGGTTGCTGGGTGTGGTCCTTTTGGTTGCGCCGGATGCCAGCCTGCCGGAGCCGCGGATGCTTTATTGGATTCCTGTCGCACTGATTGCTCCGCTTTTCTATGCATGCGAGGGCAACATTGTCGCCAAATGGGGCACTCATGGGCTGGACCCGGTACAGGTGCTTTATGGCGCGTCGCTGGTGGGCACGGTCGTGATGCTGCCCGTGGCGCTCGTCTCTGGCCAATGGATTTCACCGCTGCCCCCTTACGGCCTTCCTGACCTGGCGCTGACGCTATCGGCGCTGATCCATGCCACGGTCTACACGGTTTATGTCTGGCTTGTGGGTCGGGCAGGGCCGGTCTTTGCAGTGCAGATCAGCTATCTGGTGACCGGCTTTGGCGTGCTTTGGGCGATCTTGCTGCTGAATGAGAGTTACGCCGGCCCTGTCTGGGCTGCGATGGCAGTCATGTTTGCAGGGCTCTTTCTGGTTCAACCGCGCCCCAACGTGGCGCTTGTGCCCGATGCGACAACAGGCAAAGATACCGCCTGAGTTGAAGGGTTTAACCATATCGTGACCGAAATCTTTGCCCAAGGATCGACCGCAGGCGCCCTTGCCACGCTGAGCGTCGTGGTTGTCATGTTCATCCTGTTTCTCCGCGAAACCTACCCGACCGAGGTCGTGGCCATCGCAGGTGTCGCGCTGATGCTGGTGATGGGCGTGCTGCCTTATGACAAGGCGCTGGATGTCCTGTCGAATCCCGCGCCCTGGACGATTGCGGCGATGTTCATCGTGATGGGCGCTTTGGTGCGTACCGGCGCGTTGGAGAGCTTTACCTCTATCGCCGACCGCAAGGCGCAGACCAATCCGGCTTTGGCAATCGCCTTGCTGATGGGCTTTGTCGTGCTGGCGTCGGCCATCGTGTCGAACACGCCGGTCGGCGTGGTGATGATCCCCGTTTTCACGCAACTGGCGCGCACCATGGGCAGCTCGGCCTCCAAGCTCTTGATCCCGTTGAGTTATGCGGCGATCCTTGGGGGCACGCTGACCCTTATCGGCACGTCGACCAACCTGCTCGTGGACGGTGTCGCCCGCCTTGAAGGATTAGCGCCGTTTTCGATCTTTGAGGTCACACCATTGGGCCTCGCCTTGGTGGCCTGGGGGATGATCTACCTGCGGTTTATCGCCCCACGTTTGCTGCCTGATCGGGACAGTATGGCGAACCTGCTCAGTGACAAATCCCGCATGAAATTCTTTACCGAGGCCGTTATTCCGCCCGAATCCAACCTGATCGGACGCGAAGTCACCGGGGTTCAGCTGTTCAAACGCGACGGCGTGCGTCTGGTCGATGTGATCCGTGGTGATCTGTCTTTGCGGCGCAACCTGAAAGGCGTTGAATTGCAGGTCGGCGACCGCGTGGTCTTGCGCACGCAAATGACCGAACTGCTGAGCCTGCAACGCAACAAATCGCTGAAACGGGTGGATCAGGTGTCGGCGGTGGAGACGTCGACTGTTGAAGTTCTGATCACACCGGGCTGCAAGATGATAGGGCGGTCGCTGGGCGCGCTGCGCTTGCGCCGCAGGTTTGGCGTCTACCCGCTGGCGGTGCATCGCCGGAACCAAAACATCGGGCGTCAACTGGATGATTTGATCGTGCGCGTGGGCGACACGCTGCTGCTGGAAGGTGCGCCCGAGGATATCCAGCGCCTCGCGACCGAGATGGATCTGGTCGATGTCAGCAAACCAAGCGCGCGTGGGTTCCGGCGCAGCCATGCCCCGATAGCGATCCTTGCGCTGCTGGGCATTGTGAGCCTCGCGGCCTTCGGTGTGGCCCCGATCCTGATGCTGTCGATCCTTGCGGTTGCTGTGATCTTTCTGACCCGCTGCATCGACGCGGATGAGGCATTTAGCTTCGTCGACGGGCGATTGCTCGCGCTGATCTTTTCAATGCTTGCGATTGGGCAGGCGCTGCAAGCCTCCGGCGCGGTGGCGCTGATTGTGGAGGCGATCGCGCCGGCGCTGGGCAACCTGCCACCGTTCCTGTTGGTTTGGGCGATCTACCTGCTGACCTCCGTGTTGACCGAACTGGTGTCCAACAACGCCGTCGCCGTGGTCGTTACCCCAATCGCCATCGGCCTTGCGACAGCGCTTGGCATTGACCCGCGCCCGCTGGTTGTGGCCGTCATGGTCGCGGCATCGGCCAGCTTTGCGACGCCCATCGGCTATCAGACCAACATGCTGGTCTACGGTCCGGGCGGCTACCGGTTCACGGACTTCCTACGCGTGGGTATCCCGCTGAACCTAAGTGTCGGGCTGCTGGCCAGCTTCCTCATCCCGTTCATATGGCCGCTCTAAGCGCCTGAAGATGTGTGGGAAAATCGCGTTCCGGCACGTCTGCTTCGCGCACCAGACCGTCAAAATGGCGGGTAAACGCTTGCACCCGTTCAGTATCGCGAAAGGCTAGGTAGTTTTGCCCCAGATAGATCACGGCCAGCATCGGGCCGAAGACAGTGATCGGCGCTGAATAGAGCCGTCGCGCGTCGAACAAAGAGACCCTCAACGATGGGTAAAGCTCTTCATGCAACTCAATCATCCGGGTCAGTTGAGTTCGCCGGGCTTTCGCGCCAAGTCCTTGATAATAGCCCTCGCCCCGCGCGAACGCGCTGACGTCATGGAGCGGCAACGCAATCTCGAAATCCGATTTGGCGTCTTGCATGAGGCTCAGCCGGTCCTCTGACGCGCCAATGGCCTGATCTGTCGTCTTGCCCAGCGATGGTTCGTACTCCCAAGCCAAAACCTCGCGTGTTTTCATCATATCAGGCAAACCTGCGGGGACGTGGCGGATTTTATAGCCTGCCGCCTCGATATGCCAATCGAAGATCTGCGCGTCGATCAAAGCGCGCGGGGCGGCTGTGATCTCCATCGCGGTGGCAAGCAGATCGGCGGCGCTTTCGGGGCGCTCGGACAGGCCCAACAGCCAGTCTGACGAGACGCCAAGCGCGCTGGCACATTCCGCGACCACCTGTGCGTTTGGCAATCGCGCGCCATTTTCGCTAAGCAGTTGCGAAATGGTGGAGCGGTCCACGCCCACCCGCCGCGCAAGGCCCGATTGCGTCTCGCGCGTCTCAGTCATCGCGTACACCAACCTGTCACGGAACAGCCTTGCGCGATCTCTTTTGTCAGTTTTATCCATCATTGGTGATTAATATCACAATTTGTGAATTTTGATAACTATTCCCGTAATTTTGCAACGGCGGGAATTGGCCTAGTCCGTCTGTATGCAGAGCCCAACCCACACAGCCAGCGAAACGCGCGTCCGCACGATCGTCAAGGCGGTCATCTGGAACCTGATCGGATTGATTGTCATGGCGGTGGTCGGCTTTTTGCTGACCGGATCGTGGGGTGTTGGCGGCGCGATGGCGATGATCAACGCGGTCACCGGGCTGACCACCTACATCGTTTACGAACGCGTTTGGGCCAATATCCGTTGGGGTCGCCATGTCCCGCATTGAATGGCCGACCCTTGCGCTTGTGCTGGGATGTCTGTGTGTCTGGGCGGTGGCGACGACGTGGCTGGCGGCGTTCTACCTGCCGTTGGCGGTCATCGTCACCGCGTTGAGCATCGCGCTTTTCTGCTCGCTCCAGCATGAGGTGATCCACGGTCATCCCTTCCGCAACCAACGCGCAAATGAAGCGCTGGTCTTTCCGACGCTGTGCCTTGTGATCCCCTATCAGCGCTTTCGCGATACACATCTGGCGCATCACACCGACAGCCTTTTGACCGATCCCTATGATGACCCGGAAAGCAATTATCTGGACGGCAGCGATTGGGAGACCTTACCGCCGCTCGTGCAGATGATCCTGCGGGCAAACAACACGCTTCTGGGGCGGCTGATCCTTGGGCCCATCGTTGCACAGATCGCGTTCATGCGGGACGATTGGCAGCAAATCCGCGCTGGCAACCGGCATGTGCTGAAAGGGTGGCTGTGGCATCTTCCGTCGGTCAGCCTTGTGCTGGCTTGGGTCTGGGTGGCCGATATGCCGATCTGGGCTTATCTGATTTCTGCCTATCTGGGGCTGTCGATCCTGAAAATCCGCACGTTCCTTGAGCATCAGGCCCATGCGCGCGCCCGCGGCCGCACGGTTATCATCGAGGATCGCGGACTGCTCGCATTTCTGTTTTTAAACAACAACTTGCACGTTGTGCATCATATGCACCCCAACGTGCCGTGGTATCGCCTGCCGCAGCTTTATTTCAGCAACCGCGCCCGCTATCTGGAGCGCAACGGTGGGTATCTCTACCGCTCATATGCCGAGGTCTTTCGCCGCTATTTCTGGCGCGCCAAGGATCCCGTCGCGCATCCGCTTTGGCGCAGATAACCCTTGCATGACAGGCGCTTGCGCGGGATAGCGCAGGCATGGCCTTGTGGATTCCGATCACGTTGCTGGCAGCTTTCGCGCAAAACCTGCGCTTTATGCTGCAAAAGCACCTTAAAGACACCTCGCTCAGCTCGGGCGGGGCGACGCTGTCGCGGTTTCTGTATTCTTTTCCGCTGGCTGGAGTGTTGGTCTGGACCTATGCCAGCCTCAGCGATCAGGCGCTGCCAGAGACCTCGCCGCGGTTCTGGGCGTTTGCGCTGGCCGGGGCGATCAGCCAGATCATTGCCACGATGTGCGTGGTGTCGATTTTTCAGCACCGCAACTTCGCCATCGGGATCACGTTCAAGAAAACCGAGGTGATCCAGACTGCGATCATCGGCTTTGTCCTGTTGGGCGAAGGGCTGCATCCGCTGGCGCTCGTTGCAATTTTTATCGGATTGGCGGGTGTTCTGGTGCTGTCGGACCCGCCCAAAGCGGAAGGTCGTTGGCGCGACCGCATCTGGAACCGCGCCGCAGGGCTTGGGCTGCTTTCGGGGGTGCTGTTCGGGATGTCGTCCATCGGCTACCGCGGGGCGTCGCTGTCGTTGGAGCAACCGGACCCGTTTCTGGCCGCGATGATGACGTTGGCGCTGGTGACATTCTCACAAACCATCTTGCTAAGCGCATGGCTGGCCGCGCGCGAACGCGGAGAGATCACGCGCGTGCTCAGATCATGGCGTATTTCGCGCTGGGTCGGCCTGACTTCCATGATCGGCTCGCTGGGCTGGTTTACCGCTTTCACGCTGCAAAACGCTGCCTATGTCAAAGCACTTGGGCAAGTCGAACTGGTCTTTGCTTTCCTCGCCTCGCAGTTCTTCTTTTCCGAGAAAACCAGCCGCCGCGAAGTGATGGGCGTCGGGCTGATCGTGCTGTCTATCCTGGTGCTGATCCTGTCGCTTTGAGGCGTAGAAACAGGCTTTCCTCGTCGTCATTGTTGAAAAACGGCACAGTTGCAGGTGCCTCCAGCGATGGCAGTAGCGCCGAGATTTCGGCCAAAACAACCTCGGTGATGAAAGGCAAGTCAAAGCTGCGCGCCCGGACTAATGGCACCCATTGCAGATGGCGTAGCTCATCTGCTGCGTGGGTGAAATCATCCACGTCACTTTGCAGCTTGGACGCATCAAGCAGGAAAAACCGCGCATCAAAGCGGCGTGGGCGACCGGGAGGTGTGATCGCGCGGAACACAAAGCGCAGCGCGCTCGGGTCAGGGCGCATGCCCTGGGCGGCATAGCTTTGCCAGTCGGGCGGGGCATCGGCCCACAGTCCGGGCTGACCAAGGATCAGGCCGGTTTCTTCCCAAAGCTCGCGAATGGCGGCTCCTGCAAGCGCCTCCGGGCTGGTGGTGCTTTGATCGTTCAGGCGTGCGGTGCAGGACGCGTTCAAAGAGGCTGTAAACGGGATTGCGCCATCGCCCGCGTCCACCGCGCCACCGGGAAAGACAAACTTGTTTGGCATGAACGCGGCTGTCGCCCCACGCTGGCCCATCAAAACCGCGGGTTGCGTTGCCGCACGACGCACCACAATAACTGTTGCCGCGTCTCTTATCGCTGTCTTGTCCAAACTGCGCCCTTCAGGTGCGGGCCGCTCCAAAGCCGTGCATGCGCTTGGCCCATTGCAACGACACAACCACCCCTTTCAATCGGGGCAGAAGGTATAGCGATAGCGCCACACAGCCAATGGTAAACGCGGTGGCCATCAGTAAGGGATCGGGACGATACCGCACAAAGACGATGTGCAACAACGGCGCCATGATATGCCCGACGATCAGGATCGTGAGGTAGGCCGGGCCATCATCGGCGCGATGGTGAGACAGCTCTTCGCCGCACACAGTGCAGTGGTCGCGCACCTTCAAGAAACCGCCCATCAGCGGTCCTGTGCCGCAATTCGGGCATTTTTGCCGCCAGCCGCGCAGCAGGGCAGGGCGCACAGGGCGCTCCTGAATGGCTTGGGGGGGTGTGGACATTCAGTGTTCCTTTGCTGCTTTAACATTTGCGCCTTCTGTCGCCACTTTTCGATCCGACAGAACGACCGTGCGTCTGGATGCCGCAGATTTTCGGCATAGGGCGCGACGGAAACGGGCAGAGCCGCCGTTTAACGCTCAGATCACGGGCAGCAGCAGCGCAGTCCGTGACGTCAACAGAAGGAAGAAACGATGATCGAGACTTTGAAACTTTCCGTTTTGACAGGCGCAATCATTCTTGGCAGCACTCTGATCGCCGCGCCGATGGCTTACGCGCAAGGTGGCGCGGACCGCAGTGCTCCGACGTTTGAGCAGCTTGATGCGGATGGCGATGGCGCTGTGACCGAGGCGGAGATGCAGGCGTATCGTGCCGCCCGCTTTGCCGAGATGGACGCCGATGGAAACGGCAGCCTGAGCGCGGATGAGCTGACGACGGCTGCCGAGCAACGCAGGGCCAACCGTGCTGCACGCATGATCGAACGGGTCGATGCGGATGGCGACGGCGAGCTGAGCGCCGAAGAACTGGCCGAGGTTGGCAACAAGCGTCGTGGTGGTGGTTTTGGCCGGATGGACGCGGACAATGATGGCTCTGTCACGAAAGCCGAATTTGATGCTGCCAAAGACAAGCGTCGCGCGGGCTTTGAAAAGCGCCGCGGTCAGAACGACGGTTAAACATGCGGCGGGCCGTGACGCGCGGCCCGTTTCGCTCTAAGCGTGAGCCATGGCGATGCCTTTGGATGCGATGTCTGAGTTAAGCGACACGGCGCTGCTCGTCCGGTTTGCCAATGGCGACCGGCTGGCTGCTTTGGCGTTGACCGACCGTTTGGCGCCCCGTGCGCTGGGCTTTGCCGCGCGCATGTTGGGCGATGGGGCCGAGGCCGAGGATGTCACGCAGGAGGCGATGCTGCGGCTTTGGAAGATCGCGCCTGACTGGCGGCAGGGAGAGGCCGAACCCGCGACGTGGCTTTACCGGGTCGTGCGCAATCTGTGCACCGACCGTCTGCGCAAGGCGCGCGGGCTTGGCCTTGATCAGATCGCTGAGCCTGAGGACGGCCAGCCTTCGGTTGAGGCGTCGCTTATCGCACAGGATCGCGCGAAAGCGTTGCAGATGGCCTTGAACCAGTTGCCGGACCGGCAACGCGAGGCAGTTATTTTGCGCCATATCGAGGGCTTGGCGAACCCCGAAATTGCGCAGATCATGGAGATCAGCACCGAGGCGGTCGAAAGCCTGACCGCACGGGCCAAACGGGCGTTGACGGCGGCTTTGACCGGTCAACGTGAGGAGTTGGGATATGGCGACTGAACAAAACGATCCGTTGGAGGATTTCTTTGAAGCGGCCCGAAACGATGCGCCGCAGTTGGGCGACGCCGTGCAGGCGCGCATCCTTGCGGATGCCGATGCCGTATTGGCGACAGGACAAGCGCCCGTTAAGCGCCGCAGCCGCCTGCTTGTGCTTTGGGACGGTCTAGGCGGCTGGCCTGCGATGGCAGGTTTGGTGACTGCGACGGTCGCTGGCGTCTGGATCGGGATCAGCCCGCCGGAGATGGTCGAGACGTTGATTAATATGCAAACCGTTGACTATTTGCCGGGCTTCGATGCCTTGCTGGAAGAAGGATAACAGCAATGACCGAGACCCCTCAAAAGCGCCGCGCGCCGCGTTGGATGCGGGTGCTGCTGGTGCTGTCGCTGGCGGCAAACCTGCTGATCGTCGGTGTTGTTGCCGGCGCGGTTTCCAGCGGTAAGCGCGGCGGGTCACAGTCGAGCGCGCTGAGTTTTGGGCCTTACACTGCGGCTCTGACCAGTGAAGACCGACGGGCCCTACGCAAGGCGATCCGCGAAGAGGGTGGGCGGTTCGACCGCTCTGCCGCGCGCGCGAATTTTCAGAGCTTCCTTGACGTGCTGCGGACCGAACCTTTGGATGTAGCCGAGATGACGCGCCTCTTTGAGGCGCAAGGTGAGATGGCGCGGACCCGTGATGAGCTCGGCAAAGACGCGTTGCTGACCCGTATCTCCGAGATGTCCGCCGAAGAACGCGCGGGCTTTGCCGACCGATTTGAAGAAGCGATGCGCCGCGGCCCGCGCAAACGCGACTAAGCGGCGCTGGGGCTGATGATCACCTGATTGCGCCCGTTACCCTTGGCGCCATAGAGCGCATGATCGGCCTGTTCCAACAGATCACTTGGGTCTGTCGGGATCAGCATATCGGGGGGTGACATGGTCATTCCGATGCTGACACTGACCTTCAGCGTCGTACGCGCGTCGATCACGACTGGCATTTGCGAAACCAGACGGCGCAGGCGTTCAGCGACAATACGTGCCTCGCTTGCTGCGGTGTCTGGCAAAGCGATCACAAACTCTTCGCCGCCCAACCGTGCAACCATATCGACCGACCGCAAATTCTCGGTCAGCAGGGCAGAGAGCGCGCGCAGAACGGCGTCGCCCGCGGCGTGTCCATGGCTGTCATTCACTAGTTTGAAACGGTCGATATCAAGGATCATCACGGCATAGGGCGACCCTTCCTGAGCGGCGCGTTCCGTGATCAGCTTGAGATGCGCCAATGCATAACGCCGGTTGAACAGCCCGGTCAGCGGGTCGGTCACGGCGGCCTGAAGCCCGTGCTGGACTGTCGCCCGCAATTGATCGGCGCGGTGTTTGTGACGCAGCTGAGTGGTCAGGCGCAGGCCAACCTCGACCGCCTCAAACGGGCATGCGATCACATCATCGGCGCCCAGATCCAGTGCCATTGCGGCTGTTACCGGCGCGTCTTCGGGCATGATTGCGACGATTGCAGCGCTGCGGGTGGCCGCACGTGACCGCAATTCGGTGATGCTTTGCAGATGCAGCGGGCTGTCATCTTGCGCTAGATTGAGCAGGAACAGATCCGGCACCGGGTCGCCTTCGCCAAGCTCGAACGCGGCATCCATGCTCAACGTGGTGATCCGCGCGCTGGTTTGCGCCGATAGTTGAGTAGCCCAGTCGCGGGCTTGCGCGTCATCGGCCGCCAGCACAGCGACATGGCTTTGCGGGGCAAAGCCCACGCCATCCTCGGACAGGCCCAATGCGCGGCTGGTATCATCACGCAAACCGGTTTCGCGGCGCGTTGTCTCGGACCGCATCAGGCTGCGCAACCGGGCCAGAAGCAGCGCGTCATTCACCGGTTTTTGCAGGCAATCCGATGCACCCGCCGCCAGAAGGTGCGCGCGCTGATCCAGTGCCTCGGTCGGGGTCAGCACGACGATCGGGCAGGGGTGCGCGCGCAGCATATCACCAAGCCCGTCCGTATCTGCCGTGATCAAGCAGTGATCCATCACCACAAGATCGGGCAGCGCAGAGCCGGTCAAAGACACGCCTTCCTCAAGCGAGCTGGCCTGAAGCACGTGATAGTTCGACGCCGCAAGCCGCACCTTCAAAAGAATGCGGTTCGTTGCAATGGGATCAATGATCAGGACGCGTCCAGGCATGGGGGGCCTCTCTTTGCCGTGTTCATGCAAGGTTTTTAGGAAAAGGGTTAATAAAGTGTTCCTGATGCATTAACCGTTGCGTTCATGAAGCAAGAATCCGCCGAAACCCTCGCCTTGCAAGCACTCGCCTTCGTGATTTCAGACGAAGAGCTGCGTGATCTTTTTATGGGCGCGACCGGAACTGGTGCCGAGGACATGCGCTCTCGGGCAGGCGAGCCGGAGTTTCTGATCTCGGTTCTGGACTTTCTGATGATGGATGATGCTTGGGTCATGCGGTTTTGCGACGGACACAGGCTGGACTACACCGCGCCGCAGATGGCACGGCAGGCGCTCCCTGGTGGCGCGCAGGTTCACTGGACCTGAACCCCGGCTGCGTTAACCATTCTGCCTCAAAAACTGGCAACATCGCATAAATCCTCGGCCAGCCGCCGCCGGAACTGTCGCAACTTTGTTGCAGTCTATTGCATAAGATCACGTCACCAGCCATCTTGGAGACGCGAGGGAGGATCGCATCATGCAATTTTCAGGTGTGCTTTTCGACAAGGATGGCACCTTATTTGACTTCCATGGCACATGGGGTCAATGGGCCTATGGTTTTTTGATGGAGCTGTCTGGCGGCGACACGTTGCGCCTGCAAACGCTCGCGAACGCGCTGGACTATGATGCCGGGATCAAGCGCTTCCTGCCGACGTCTCCGGCCGTTGCGGGCACGCCTGGAGAGATCGCTGAATGTCTGTTGCCGCATCTGCTGGGCACCACGCCATCTGCGTTGATCACCCATATTAATAGGACCGCTGCTGTGGCCCCGCTGACTGAGGCGACACCACTTGTGCCGCTTTTGGGTAGACTGCGCAGCAAAGGTATCAAACTGGGCTGTGTCGCCAATGACGCAGAGGCCCCGGCGCGTGCGCATCTCAAGACGGCAGGCATCTGCGATCTTATGGATTTCGTTGCGGGCTTTGACAGCGGCTATGGCGCAAAGCCGGAACCTGGCCAGCTTTTGGCGTTTTGCGACCGGATGGGATTCGCGCCGGAGCAGGTGTTGATGGTGGGCGACAGCCGCCATGATCTGATCGCTGCACGGGCTGCGGGTATGGTGTCGGTCGGTGTGCTCACGGGACTTGCCGCCGAAGCTGATTTGGCCCCGCTCGCAGATGTGGTCTTACCCGATATCGGTGGCATACCAGGTTGGCTGAACGACCTGGAACTGGTCAGCACCGCCGCACAATAAGGCGCGTCTGCAAAAAGCGACAGAAGATGTCGGTTTTCTGAAATCTCCGCTGGCGGGGGTCGTGTTTGCTTGACGCAAAGCCGATCCAGGAGACCGCCATGAATGATGCAACCCCGCGCCGACGCCGTTCCGGTGGCCGCAGAGGCCATGCAGACCGCGCAGGCAGCGCCGCAATCAGCCAGATACCATGGCGCATCCCCGTCAACCTTGATGCCCCGACAGAGCCCTTGAGCCCGGAAGGTGTCGAGGCAATCCACAATGGTGCGATGCGGATCCTTGAGGAGATTGGGATCGAGTTTCTGAATGACGAAGGGCTGGAAATTCTGCGGCAGGCGGGTTGCAAGATCGACGGCGCAAACGTCAAGATGGACCGTCACTGGGTGATGGAGATGATCGCGAAAGCGCCGTCCGAGTTCACAATCACTCCCCGCAACCCGGATCGGGCGCTCCCCATCGGCGGCAAGCACATCCTGTTCGGCAACGTCTCCTCTCCACCCAACTACATGGATCTTGAGATCGGCACCAAAGTCTCGGGCAGTCGCGAACAATGTGCCAATTTGCTGAAGCTGACACAGTATTTCAACTGCATCCATTTTGCAGGTGGCTACCCGGTCGAGCCGGTGGATATCCACGCCTCGGTCCGGCATTTAGACGTGCTTTATGACAAGCTGACGCTGTGCGACAAGGTCGCCCACGCCTATTCACTGGGCGCTGAGCGGGTTGAGGACGTGATGGAGATGATCCGCATCTCCGGCGGCTGGACGCATGAGGAATTCGACGCGTCGCCCAAGATGTATACCAACATCAACTCGACCTCTCCGCTCAAGCACGACATTCCCATGATCGACGGTTGCCTGCGCCTGATCCGCCGGGGGCAGGCGGTTATCGTCACGCCCTTTACGCTGGCAGGTGCCATGGCACCGGTGACAATGGCGGGGGCGGTCGCGCAGTCGCTGGCCGAGGCGCTTTCGGCCATCGCGCTTTTTCAATACGTGCGCCCCGGCTGCCCTTGCGTGATCGGCACGTTTACCAGCAATGTCGACATGAAATCCGGCGCGCCCGCGTTTGGTACGCCCGAATACATGCGCTCTACGCAAATGACGGGGCAGATGGCGCGGTTCTACGGGTTGCCTATGCGCTCCTCCGGGGTCTGCGCGGCCAACGTGCCCGACGGCCAAGCGATGTGGGAGACGTCGAACTCGCTCTGGGCGTCCATGCAGTCCGGTACGAATGTGGTTTATCACGCCGCTGGCTGGCTGGAAGGCGGGCTGATCGCCTCCCCTGAGAAGTTCATCATGGATTGCGAAGTGATCCAGCACATACAGCGCTATATGGAACCCATCATCTGGGACACCGGCCCTGATGAGATTGCTGTGGATGCCATCGCAGATGTCGGTAATGACGGCCATTTCTTCGGCATCCAGCACACTCAGGACCGGTATGAAGACGCCTTTTATCAGCCGTTCTTGTCGGACTGGCGCAACTACGAAAGTTGGGAATTAGCTGGCGGCACCTGGACGGCAGAGCGTGCCCATAAGATCTTCAAGCAGATCATCGCCGAGTTTGAGGCCCCCCAGATGGACATCGCAATCCGGCAAGAGCTGACGGAGTTTGTGGAGAAACGGAAGTCTGAAGGCGGGGCGCCGACGGACTTTTGAGGCAGAGCTCATAGTTTTGCCATTATCAGTGCCTAAGCAAAACGCAGGCGGACAACCTTTGCGTGTTTCGTCTGCCCTTGTTTTGAGTGATGAAAAGAAATGGCCCGACCCACCAAGCAATGTATTCTTATTTTGATCGCCATCCTTGCCGTCGCGGCGCTGACCTACGATCAGCGGTTTTCTGAAAAAGGGCAGCAAGCGCAAACATGTCTGCATGCTAACATTCCCACCCGTGATGTGCTTTCGGTTTGTGATGACCTGATGAAAACTTATGCGATCACTGATCGTACTCGCGCGCGCGCCTTGTTCCGTCAGGCCTATGCCCATCAGCTGAGCGAAGACTATCCGAACGCTGCCGCAAAGTATGAAGACGTCTTGGCCTTGCGGCCCAAATGGTCGTGGCCGCTCCAAAATGTCACGACGGCTTATCTGAAGATGGAGCAGTATGACAAAGCCCTGCAAACCCTGGATCGCGCGCTTGACCGCAAGCCACGCGCGACGAAGTTGCGGTTGCGGCGCGCGTACGTTCATTTCGAAGCGGGCAGTTACCCGCAAGCCTTGTCGGACGTTGACGATGTTTTAAACACCTCACCATTGATGAAAGGGGCGCATCGCTTGCGTCACAGGGTCCTTCGCAAGTTGGCGCGATATGACGAGGCGCTGCTTGCTGTTTCTGAACTTATTGAGTTTGAGCCTGATTATGTCACCGCTTCGCTCGACCGTGCGGGCCTTTACTTGTATGATTTCGACAAGCCCTATCACGCCTTGGTTGATACCGCTGATGCCATTGCGCGGGATCCTGAGTATGACTTTGCGCTGAACCGTCATGCCGCGGCTTTGCGGCAGACCAAGCGCGACGCTGAAGCGCTTGAGGTTTTACAGCGCGCGTTGGCCCTGGATCCGGACAATGCTTATGCGCGCAAATATAGTGACCGTCTGAAGGGTGATATCGCCGTCCACCAGAAGCACGCAAACCTGCTTTTGGACGTGCTCACGGTCAATCCGGCCAATATCAACGCCGCCCTTAAACGCGCCGATCTGCTGCGCACGTTGAATGAATACGCGAAAGCGACAGCCATGCTTGAGCAACTCTGGCTGTCTTATCCCGACAATGGCCGGATTTTTCGAAAGCTCATAGACCTTTACGGTGAACAACGCGACCATACGGCAGTCTTGCGTGTTATGTCCCAAAATATCCCTCCGCAAATCGGCCTAAAAGAACTGCTGGAAAGTGGATTTGGACGGTCAATGGATCCGCTTGATCTGGGTGACGGCGAAAATGAGCTTGGAGCGACCAGATTTGACGCCTTGGGTTTTGCCCTCAAAAGCGTGGGTGATGGCGAGGCTGCGCACCTTGCCTGGATGATTGCGATTAATACTGGTGGCGAGGCGCAGTTAGAGCTATGGCAACTGCGCCTACAAGTTGCGGGCTATTATGATGGACCGCCGGATGGCGTGTCTTCAAAAGCGTTTGAGGCCGCACTCAAGGCTTATGCACTCAAAGTAAGTGCTTGAAGCCGCGTGGTATCGCCAGTTCTGGAGGGTTCTGTCTAGCCAGCCTTCCGCGCTGCCATCTCATCCGCCATCATCTTGATCTGATCGCTGGCCGTTGTCTCGAACCATGCCGGCACAATGGCATGAACCAACGCAGCCCCCGCAATCGCGAAAAGCCGGGCCGAGAAGCGCAGGGCAAAGCGCATATGGCCGAAATAGGTCTCCCCGACGCTGGCCGGATGGCTTTTGAAGGACCGCAGGAAACCTTGTGAGGCTGGTGTTGCATTGGTGTGTATATCGCTCATTTCAGTGCAGTCCTCTCTTGTGTGGTTTTCGAAGAGATTGCCATATGAGGGTGCGGATATTATCCCAAATATCCTTTCAAAAGTCACAAAGTTAGGATACCATCCTATTGATGAGCTTGGATACTGATATAACAGACCGCCGGATCCTCTCGGTCCTTCAACGTGACGCAACGATCAGTATGGACGCGCTGTCTGACACCGTGAACCTGTCGCGCAACGCTTGCTGGCGGCGGGTGCGCCAGATGGAAGAGGCGGGCGTCATCAAAGCCCGCGTCGCCCTTGTGGACCCGGATGCGCTTGGGCTTGGCCTGTCGGTATTCGTGATGATCCGCACTGCTTCGCATGCGCCTGACTGGCTCGCCCAGTTCGAAGCCGCAGTAAAGGCCTTGCCCGAGATTGTCGGCGCGCACCGCATGAGCGGCGATCTGGATTACGTTCTGCGCGTGCGCGTGGCCAGCGTGAAGGACTACGACCGCTTCTACCAACGCCTCATCGCGCGGGTTCCGGTGGCCGAAATCTCCGCCAGTTTCGTGATGGACGATATCAAAGATACAACCGCGCTGCCGACAGGGTCATTGGCCACCAAATGAGACAGCACGCGGTGTATCATCGGTGGCTAGATCCTCACCTTTCAAGGACGGCCAGGCTGAGGCGCCCAAGGGCGTGACCAGAGGCTTGGCGTTACGGCTGTGCCGGTCAAGGAAGTGTTTTATCTTCATCCTGTTTTGCGGGCAGGGGTGAGCCAGTCGATCTGTCGTTTCGGGCAGGATGCGCGTAGGAAAGATCGAGCGGATTTCGTTCACATCGGCCGGGTCCAACGCAGACAGAGCCTGTGCGCCTAGAAAGAAGCTCTCTGTCTCGGCCCCGTTGGACGTCAGGACGTCGTGTTGATCCATCAGCAGATGAAAATACTGCACACCGTCCCGCGGCAGCGTTACTTCAATTCCGGGCCAACCGGCCAGCTTTTTGGCGGTGATAAAGACCTCGGACACGCCGAACATGCGCTGGGCGATGCGTGAGCGCATCAAAATGCGATGCTGCGGAGAGACGATCAGATCACGGCGCGGCAGATTGCGCCCCAACGCGCGCGCGCGGATGCGGATCGGGCGCAACCGCTTTTCGCGATCAAGCTGTGCGCCGGTGATCTGGGTCGCGCCAACCCATTTCAACGGCTGATAGCCGCGGGTGCTTGTCCAAAGAAGATCGCCGGCCAAAAGGTCTTCGACCTGTACGGGGCCGGTGCGGGTTTCGATCAATGTACCGCGCGCGAAGCAAACGATATTCGTCGTTTCGATGTGTTCGTTGTTGGTGGACGGGGTTTCAGTATACATGACATCGGTGTCGTCGCCGCCGTCGATCTTGTTGACGGATGCGTTTTTACCCACGCGGATCGTGTCATCGCCTTTTTCTGTTTTGACGTCGTCGGCATCAAGGTCATCGCCAAACACCAAGGTGTCGTCACCTTCATCGGTATCAATATCCTTGATTGTCGCGTCGTCCCCGAACACAACGTCATCGTCTCCTCCGCTGGTCTTCCAGTCTTTCTGGGTTGTGAAGTCGTCCCCGATCCTGAGAATATCCGTCCCGTCCTTGGAACCTTTATATTCGCCAAAGGACACATTGTTGCCTGCGGTCAGGGACACGCCATCCGCCTTATCGGCGTCAATCTTGACCTCTGAAAGATCAGCATTGTCGGGGATCGTCACCTCGACCAGCAGATCATCACCGAACTTGAGGTCGATGCCGTTGCTGTTTGAGCCGGCAAAGATCACCTCGATCCCGGTGAGCGGACCATCGGAGGTTTCAAATTCGATGTTTTTGTTCGCGTCGGCAGAAACGATGAACACATCGCCATCTGACACGCTGATCTTGTCACCGGCGTTAATCTCTTTTGGACCAAGGGGGTCCTTGTCCTTGTCGACAATTGTATAGGTCGTCATCGTATTGGGCCGTCCGTCAAAACATGCAATCAGCCATGATGTTTGATGGAAAGTCCTTGACGCGAGCCTTATGACAGGCGCCCGCGGCCGGTAAAATTATGCAGCATTTGTATCAATTTAGTCGCGCTTGAAGGATCGCTTCGCACCCCCTAGCAGCCGTGCAATTCAATGGTTACGTTGTCCGTAAAAGCCGCTTTATTGAACGAGGCCCAGATGTCTGAGTTGTCCAAACCCCTGTTCCGCAGCACGCTTGCCGCTTTGGGCGGGATCGGCGGATTGACCTTCTGGACGCTCACTGATCCGCTTCGCGATATGGCTTTGGCCCATCCGTTGACGTTGTTTCTTTGGGCCTTCGCCGGTGCTTTTTTTGTCAGCGCAATGACCGCGATGGGGCCGCTGCCGACCCGCAAGGCGCTTGTGGTCGGCGTCATCGTCAGCTTGCCTGTGGCACTGCTTTTGGCGCTGGCAAGCCTGCGTTTCCCCAGCCTGTCGGCGGTGGTTAACGATGGTCATCTGATCGTAACGACGTTTTTGTTGATCAGCCTTGCGCTGCCTTTCGCGATCTGTGCAGTGCGTGACCGCCAATGGCGCGATTACGCGGCGCTTTTTGATACATCCTGGCGGTTGATCGTGCATTTCACGGCGGCTTGGATTTTTGCAGGGTTATGCTGGGCTGTCCTGGCGTTATCGGCTGTCCTGCTTGATCTGGTGGGCATCACGGTGATTGAGGATCTGATCGACGAGGCGGTCTTTGTGATGGTCTTCACCGGCATTGTTCTTGGCCTTGGTCTGGCGGTGATTTTCGAGCTGTCTGATTACATCTCTCCGTATCTTGTGCTGAGCTTGCTTCGGCTTTTACTGATCCCGCTGGCGGTGATTGTGACGATCTTCCTGCTGGCCCTGCCGTTCCGCGGATTAAGCGGGCTCTTTGATACGCTCTCCCCTGCGCTGGTGATGATGGCCACTGGGATTGGGCTGATCGGGCTGATCTCTGTCGCGGTCGAGCGGGATGACGAAGACGCCGTGACCGGCCGGGTCATGCAGACCGCAACGCGCTATGCATGCATTTTGCTGGTGTTGCTCACCGGGCTTGCGGTCTATGCGGTGATCCTGCGGGTCAGCGCCTATGGCTGGACGCCACCGCGCTTTGCGGCGTTCTTTATCGCATCTGTCACTTTTGCCTATGGGCTGGCCTACGCGCTTTGCGTGTTGCGCGGACCCGACTGGATGGCCCGGCTGCGCATTGCAAATACCGGGTTGGCGCTGGGCGTCATGGGTGCCCTTGCGCTTTGCATGACGCCGCTGATCAACCCGCAAGCACTGTCGGTGAATGCGCAACTGGCCCGGTATGAGCGTGGCGCGATGCCCGCCGATCAACTTCCATTCTTCGAGATGCGCGACAATTGGGGGCGTGCAGGGCAAGCAGCCTTTGCGGCTTTTGAGGCGAGCGAGGACCCCACCATTCAAGATGCGGTTGCGTCAGGGCGTATGCAAGACGGCGGCGCACCGACCGAGGATCGCAAGCGCGCAACCCTGCAACTGGTCCGGGATCGTGCAGAGGTGCGACCCAAAGGTGCCACGTTGCCGAATACGCTGTTTGATCCGCTGACCGATTGGAATATCTCCGAGGTGGTTCAAGGTTGCGTTGCGCAGAACGATGTGGATCAAACGCGGTGCGTCATTATACAGGACGATTTCCTGACCGACCAACCGGGCCCCGAGCATGTGCTGATCTTGCAAACCGGAAGCACGCGCCCAGTTCTCTACTGGCTGCTTGATGAGACGTTCCTTCTGCGTCAACAACCGCAAAATGGCGCCCCGGTCGACAGCTTGATTGATCAGGTGCTACAGGGCGGTTTCGAGGTTACACCAGCCCCGGTCAACTCCCTGACCATCGGTGATCAGAGCTTTAATCCGTTCAATTAGATCTATTGTACGTTTCTTAACTCTCCCCTGCGCAGACTGGTGACGTTAAGGGGTTAGGAGTGCGATTCATGCACGGTTTGATGAACAGGGCGATCCAGTGCTTCATTCTGGACACCTATGGGGACGCGGTCTGGACGGATATCTCCCGCCGCGCCGATCTGGGCTTCACGGCGTTCGAGGCGATGTTGCAATATGACAGCGCGCTAACCGATGGCGTGATGACCGCGGCAGTGGCATTGCTTGGGAAAACCCGTGAAGAACTGCTTGAAGACCTGGGAACTTACATGGTCTCGCATCCGACCCAGGGAGCCGTGCGCCGTTTGTTGCGTTTCAGCGGTGCGGATTTCATTGATTTCATCCATTCGCTTGATGATCTGCCGGACCGCGCGCGTCTGGCCGTTCCCGATCTGGGCCTGCCGACACTGATCCTGCGCGATCACACACCGACGCGGTTCTCGTTGGAATGTCACGGCTCGGCACCGGGATTTGGGTATGTGCTGCTGGGAGTTTTGCGCGCGATGGCAGATGATTACGGCGCGTTGGTGCTGCTGGACCATCAAGAAAGCAGGGGTCAGGTCGAAGTGCTGTCGATCGACGTGATCGAAGCGTCATTCGCCCAAGGCCGCAGTTTTGCGCTTGTCTCGTCAGCAGGTGCAGCATGAAGGAAATCGACGATCTGCACCAATTCCTCGACACGATGATGCCGATGCATCTGTTGATCGGACCGACGGGGCACATCACTCATGCGGGGCCGACCTTGTGCAAGTTGATGCCCGATGGGTTGGTCGGCACCCGGTTTCTTGAGATTTTTGATGTCCAACGGCCGCGCTGCACGCCATCCATGGCCGGGCTGTTATCCCTTGCGGGTCGGCCCTTGTATATGCGCTTCCGCAATGGGGATCAGACCAGTTTCAAAGGCGTGCTGGTTGGCCAGCCGGGCAATCAGGGCGCGATCCTGAACCTGTCCTTTGGCATCTCGGTGATTGATGCCGTGGGCCGGTACGGATTGACAAACGCTGATTTCGCACCCACCGACCTTACGGTCGAGATGTTGTTTCTGGTCGAAGCGAAATCCGCTGTGATGGAGGAATCGCGAGATCTTAATCTGCGTCTGCAAGGCGCCAAGATCGCCGCTGAAGAACAGGCGTTCACCGATACGCTCACGGGTCTCAAGAACCGCCGCGCGATGGATCACATCCTTGATCGCGCGCTTGATCAGGGTGCGTCTTTCGCGCTGATGCAGTTGGACCTAGATTACTTCAAAGCGGTGAACGACACCAAGGGCCACGCTGCGGGCGATCATGTGTTGCAAGTCGTGGCGCGCGCGCTTCTTGGCGCGGTTCGTAAGGGCGACACCATCGCGCGGGTGGGTGGTGACGAATTTGTCCTGCTGTTGCACGGCCTGACAGAGCCTGATCGAATTGACCAGATCGCAGAACAGATCATTAAAGAGCTTGAAAAGCCCATTCCGTTCAATGGTGAAGACTGTCAGATTTCGGGCAGCGCCGGGACGGCGATCAGTACCGATTACGCTGATCCCTGTGCGGCGGTGATGATGGATGATGCGGATGCGGCGCTTTATGCCTCCAAAAGGGCCGGACGCGCGCGTCATACACTTTACAGCGCTGCCCTGCGCGAGGCGGGGGCCGATGCACGGCGCACCGCATAATGTCGTACAATCCGGCCTGATGGTGTTGGCGCCCTAAAACACTTGCGACCAGATGTGCAGTCACGACGCTTGACCTTCCAGCGACTGGAAGCCTTATATCTAGCCTGATCGTTGTAGACTGGCTGACATGACAAGACAGACACAAACCCTTCACCTGACCAATCTGCATTGCGGTGCCTGTGTCGCACGGGCCGAAGCTGCGATGATCGCTGTGCCCGGCGTTCAGCGGGCCGAGGTGAACCCCGCAACAGCCATCCTGCGTTTAACATATGATGGCACGCTCAAAATGTCTGACGCTCTTGCCGCACTTAGCCGCGCTGGAACGCCCGCGCGCACCACCCGTGTTACTTTCGACATTCAAAACATGAACTGCGGCGCATGCGCTGCCCGGATCGAGCAAACCCTGTCTGCAACGCCTGGCGTGCTCGCTGCGCAAGCCAACCTCGTAGCGGGTACTGCATCGGCCACTGTCCTCGACGGTGGCCTGACGCCCGCAAACCTTGCTGAAATCCTTGCAGCCGCAGGCTATCCCGCACATCCGCAGGACACCGCGCCGACCAGCCCTCAACCCGATCCCACTGTCGAGCTTGCCCGCATGACGCGGATCGCCGCTGCGCTTACCGTGCCGGTTGTCATCCTTGAGATGGGTGCGCATATGATCCCGGCCTTTCACCACTGGATCATGGCTACCATCGGCCATCAGACCAGTTGGCTGATCCAGTTCGCTCTGACCACTCTCGTTCTGATCTGGCCGGGCGCGCGCTTTTATCGTCTTGGGTTCCCGGCATTGCTGAGGCATGCGCCCGACATGAACGCGCTTGTGGCGTTAGGCACTTTTGCCGCGTGGAGCTTTTCGACCGTTGCCCTTTTTGCCCCCTCACTGCTGCCGGCGGGCACCCGCGTGGTCTATTTCGAGGCCGCGGCCGTCATTGTCACGCTGATCTTACTGGGACGCACGCTTGAGGCACGTGCCAAAGGCCGCACTGGCGCTGCAATCCGTAAGTTGCTGACTTTGCGACCGAAAACAGCGCGTGTTGTCGAGGGAGAGAGCGTTACCGACCGCCCGGTTGCATCCTTGCAAGCGGGCGATCTTGTGCGCATCCGACCGGGCGAGACGATCCCGACCGATGGTATTTTGCAGACCGGGCAAAGCTATATCGACGAAAGCAGCATCACGGGCGAACCCATTGCGGTTCACAAACAGCCGGGCGATGCGTTGACCGGTGGCACGGTGAATGGCGCAGGTGTGCTTGATCTGCGCGCGACCGCGGTGGGCGAGGCCACGGTGCTGTCGCAAATCATCCGCATGGTTGGTGACGCGCAGGCCGCGCGCCTACCGATCCAAAGTCTGGTCAACCGAGTGACGCTGTGGTTTGTGCCCACCGTCATCGCGATTGCGCTGCTGACGGTGCTGGTTTGGTTGATCATCGGCCCTGATCCTGCGCTGGCGTTGGTCGCTGGGGTCTCCGTTTTGATCATCGCCTGCCCTTGCGCGATGGGCCTTGCAACGCCAACCTCAATCATGGTCGGCACGGGTCGCGGTGCTGAGTTGGGCGTCCTGTTCCGCAAAGGGGACGCGCTGCAAAGCCTTCAATCGGCGCGCATTGTGGCCTTTGACAAGACGGGTACCTTGACCGAAGGCCGCCCTGTTCTGACTGATCTGATCCCCGCGCCGGGGTTTGATCCGGACGACGTTTTGCGGCGGGTCGCATCGGTAGAGGCCCAGTCCGAGCATCCGATTGCGGGCGCTATTGTTGCCCATGCCGAGGCGTGGGGCCTGACCCTTGGCCAGCCAGAACAAGCCGAAGCGATCCCCGGTTTTGGTATACAAGCGACGCTGGAGGGCCAGAAAATCCTGATCGGTGCTGCCCGCCTGATGGCGCGCCACGGCATCGCGATCCCGCAAGATGCAGATCCGGCGGGCGCTGGAAAAACCCCTATCTACGTTGCGATTGATGGGCGCTTTACCGCTGCGATTGCTGTGGCGGACCCGGTTAAGCGGGGCGCGCAAGAGGCGATCCGCGCGCTTCAAGGCAAGGGTCTACGCGTTGCTATGGTCACGGGCGATGCGACCTCGACCGCAGAGAATATCGCTGCGACGCTTGGTATCGACACCGTCATTGCAGAGGTTTTGCCGATCGAAAAAGCACAGCACGTCAAAGCGTTGCAGCGCTTTGGTCCTGTGGCTTTTGTGGGTGATGGTATCAATGATGCGCCCGCATTGGCCACTGCTGATATCGGCATCGCGATTGGCACAGGCACCGATGTTGCGATTGAAGCGGCAGATGTTGTGCTGATGTCCGGCGCGTTGCACGGCGTGGTGAACGCGGTTGAGATCAGCCGCAAAACGCTTTCCAATATCCGGCAGAATCTGGTTTGGGCCTTCGGCTACAATGTCCTGCTGATCCCCGTTGCAGCAGGCGTTTTCTATCCGCTCACCGGCCTTTTGCTGTCGCCGGTTCTGGCGGCAGGGGCGATGACGCTCTCAAGCCTGTTCGTTCTGGGCAACGCATTGCGCCTTCGGTGGATCGCTGCACCGAAATCCGCTCCGACCGACCGCCTGCCCCAAGAGGTGCCCGCATGAACATCTCGGAAGTGGGCAAACGCGCTGGTCTGCCTGCCAAAACCATCCGCTATTATGAAGAGATCGGCCTGATCGCACCGCCCCGCGATGCCAACGGCTACCGTGCGTTCCGCGACACCGACATGCATAAGCTGGCCTTCCTGGGTCGCGCGCGGGCCCTGGGCTTTACGATCGAAGACTGTCGGACGCTGCTTGCTTTGTGGGAGGATCAGGATCGTGCCAGCGCCGATGTCCGCGCTTTGGCGAAAGATCACTTGACCCGGATCGAAGCCAAAATCGCCGATCTGGAAGAGATGCGCGACACGCTTGCAAGTCTTGTGCGCGCTTGCGCGGGTGATGACAGACCGGATTGCCCGATCCTGAAATCGCTTGGAAACGCGTCGCTGTAGGGTAAGTGGCAGCCCGTAGGGGAATCGAACCCCTCTTTCCAGGTTGAAAACCTGGCGTCCTAACCGATAGACGAACGGGCCACTCTCAGTGCGCCGTTATCTAGGGAAAGTGCTGGGCGGTGGCAAGAGGGTTTTTGCACCAATCGTCACGATTTATGGATGCGCGAGGGCTGCATCCTCAAGGCGCAGCTGCACTGATTGACGTCCACCCCAACTGTTGATTTCCAGCCGCCCCGCAAGATGCACCCGCGCGCCTTTATCAAGGCCCGAAAGCGTTGGGCCAAGTGCAGTATCAAACGCCCCAAACGCAATCGCGTCGAGCTTTGCGCCAAGCCCATCACCGAAGCTGAGTTTCAAGTGACTTTCGCCGACAGGCTTGGTGAAAAGCACCTGCACATCGGCAAAGGCAAAACGCGGGGCGGGGGCGCCTGCACCAAAAGGTCCAGCCTTTTCAATCTGTTCCACAAGCTCAATGCCTGCGCCACCCGGCATCAGCATCCCGTCAAGCCGCAGGTCTTTGGGGCCAGCGTCTCCGGCACCTTGCTTTTTCATCAACTCGGACAGGCGCGCCATCGCGGGTTCAAGCTGCGCACGGCGCAGGCTTAGACCCGCGGCCATCTTATGCCCGCCGCCTTTTTCCAGCAGCCCCTCTTCAGTCAGCCGCTGAATGCTCGCGCCCAGATCAACCCCGCTGATCGAGCGCGCGGATCCTTTGCCTGCATCCCCGTCAAACCCGATAACGATGGCGGGCCGGTTTGTGGCCTCTTTCAACCGCGAGGCGACGATTCCCACGACACCGGGGTGCCAGCCATCGGCGGCGGCCCAGACCAGTGGCGCGTCCAACCCGCGATCCTCGGCTTGGGCCATCGCGGCAGCGCGCACGGCATTCTCGATCTCGCGCCGTTCGGTGTTGAGCAGATCAAGCCGTTCGGCCATTGCCGCAGCCTCGTGTGGGTCATCTGTCGCCAAAAGCCGCGCGCCCAGATCGGCTTTGCCGATCCGCCCACCTGCGTTGACGCGCGGGCCCAGCAGGAACCCCAGATGATAGGAGTTGGGCGCCGCATCCATCCGGGCCACGTCGCCCAAGGCGACCAAACCTGGGCGCTGTCTGCGTGCCATGACCTTGAGCCCTTGGCGCACCAGCGCGCGGTTCACGCCCACCAAAGGGGCGACGTCCGCAACAGTTGCCAATGCCACCAAGTCCAAAAGGTTCATCAAATCAGGTGTTTGTCGGCCGTTCTCACGTTGTTGCCGGTTTGCTTCAACAAGCATGAGGAAAACGACGCCCGCGGCGCAAAGATGCGCAAGGTCGCCGCTTTCGTCTTGGCGGTTGGGGTTCACGACGGCCAACGCGGGCGGCAGGGTTTCCCCGCCCAAATGGTGGTCCAGTACGACAACATCCGCACCTTTGGCCGCTGCAATCGGTCCATGGGATAGCGTTCCACAGTCCACGCAAACGATCAGATCATGCGCCGCGGCCAGTTCAGCCATCGCCTCTTCATTCGGTCCGTAGCCTTCGTCGATCCGGTCGGGCACATAAAGCGTTGCGCGGCACTCTATACTGCGCAGCCAGCAGATCAGCAAAGCCGCAGAAGACCCTCCATCGACGTCATAATCGGCGAAAATCGCGATCTTTTCTCTGCCATGCACCGCTCGCAAGAACCGCGCGGCGGCCTTTTCCATATCACGCAAAGAGCGCGGGTCAGGCAGCAAGTCACGCAGTTGCGGTTCCAGGAATTGTGCCGCATCCCCGGCTGGAACACCCCGTCGCACCAACACATTACACAGCGCGCGGGGCAGGGTGGTCGCCTGCATCATCGCTTCTGCCAGACGGTCCGCGTTTGCGTCCAGGCCCACCCAACGGCGACCTGTCAGCGACGCGTCAACGCCCAGAAAAGCGTCGGATGCCATGGGGTTACTCGGTTGGATTACGGTAAATCATCCGGCGGACAGAGCCCGTCTTGGACCGCATCAAAACCGTCTCGGCGGTCAGGTATCCGACCTCACGCTTGATGCCAGCCACCAGTGAGCCGTCGGTGACACCGGTCGCCGCAAAGATCACATCGTCTGTCACCAACTCGTCGCGCGCATAGATGCGGTCCAGATCGGTGATCCCCGCTTTCGCCGCGCGTCCCCGCTCGTCATCGTTGCGGAACAACAGGCGACCGTAAATCTGCCCGCCCATGCACTTCAAAGCCGCTGCCGCCAGCACACCTTCGGGCGCGCCACCTTCGCCCATATACATGTCGATGCCGGTGACATCGGCCTCGGCGCAATGCATCACGCCGGCCACGTCGCCGTCGGTGATCAAGCGGATTGCCGCGCCGGTCGAGCGAAGCTCAGCAATCATTTCCTGATGGCGCGGACGTTCCAGCACGCAGACGGTGATGTCGTCCATTTTGCAGTTCCGCGCTTTGGCCAAGGCAGCGACACGCTCGGACGGGGACATGTCCAGCGTGACAACATCCGTCGCATAACCCGGTCCGATGGCCAGCTTGTCCATGTAAACGTCCGGGGCGTGCAGCATCGACCCGCGCGGGCCCATCGCAATTACGGCCAGCGCGTTGGGCATGTCTTTCGCAGTCAGCGTCGTACCTTCCAGCGGATCAAGCGCGATATCCACGCCTGGACCTGTGCCGGTCCCGACTTCCTCGCCGATGTAAAGCATCGGTGCTTCGTCCCGCTCGCCCTCGCCGATCACGACAACGCCGTTGATATCGAGCATGTTGAGCTGCGTGCGCATCGCATCCACAGCCGCTTGGTCAGCTGCTTTCTCGTCCCCGCGCCCGATCAGTTTGGCGGAAGCCAGTGCGGCTGCTTCGGAAACACGGGCCAGACCGAGCGAAAGCATGCGGTCGTTGAAATCGGGCGTGGCGGTCATGGGGGAATCCTGTGGTCAGTAAAATCAGCCCCTCACATCTACCGTGCGAGGCCTGGAATGCGAAGGGGTCAGACTTCTTCGATGCGGATTGCCACCGGCGGCGTTGCGACAACGCCGGTCGCGCCAAACCCGTCAAGCGCGCTCGTCAAAGCATCTTTTGTGGTCTTGTGGGTCACAATGAGCACCGGGGCGGTCGACATTTCGTGATTATACTGGCGCATCCGGTCAATTGAGATGCCGTGCTCGCCCAAAAGCGTCGCGATCTTCGCCAGCGCGCCCGGCTTATCTTGCAGCTCCATGCGCAAATAATAGGCGGCGGGTTGTAGCTCATTGGCGGCTTGTGCATCGACCAGTGTGTTGGCTGGG